>Ga0208626_1000018_pt1 | contig 136621 bp, 115 predicted proteins | sample LakWasMet10_HOW4_2_FD_183860 | JGI IMG/M metagenome (GOLD analysis project Ga0208626, IMG submission 183860) | Freshwater sediment methanotrophic microbial communities from Lake Washington under simulated oxygen tension - Sediment Metagenome... | ecosystem: Environmental > Aquatic > Freshwater... | reverse complement strand
AAGCAGAGAAAAAAATGACCTTAATTATGAAAGAATTAATGAAAGAGTTGTAGGTTTTATGCCAACAACTCTTTTAATTTTTTTTGATATTCGTACAAATCAATTGGTTTAAGAAGAATCATTTCTACCATTGCTTTTATTTTTGAAGCGGCTCTCACATCCATAACCTCTGCAAAAAAGGCGACTTCCACTAATACCTTTTTCTGATCTTTCGTCAAGGCTTTTATTTTACCAGCTTTCTTCATAAAATTTTTCACTACATTTTTCTCCGCTTCCACTCTATTGCTTGCATATTTTTCAGAAATCATTACGGTAACTTTTTCTCGAATTTCTGCAACAGTCAAAGGAATTCCTTTTCCCATATTTAAAGCAATATTACTTTCAGTAAACCGCAACAATGTTTCTTCTGAACTACGATATCCTTTTTGCGTTTTAATTTTTTCAAACTCTTGTAATGAAAGTTGGTTCAACTCTTTCTCTAATGATTGGAAACCAAAACGGAAATAAAACCAATAAGCACCAGAGCTAATTCCTTCTGGATTTCCTAATCCGTATTGATACGGTTCTACTTCAAAATAATCAACGCCAAAAGCTTGTCGGTATACACGTAACAACTGACACATCATGTATCCCGATTCACCACCACGATAAGGTTCAAAAATATTAATTCCAAACAAAGAACGTTTTCCAAATACCCATCCACCACCGTAAGCTGCCGGCAATCCATTTTTAAACAAGGTATAACCAACGTATGATTCCAACGGTAATTGTCGATCTGCTTTCATTCCATATATCGCAATTGAAATGCCTCTTTCCAATTCATACAATCGAAATGATTTTTCATCCAAATACGTAACAGGATCGGTTTCGCGCTGCAATAGAGTAAGTGAGTTTTTTACCACCTTTAAACATTCTTTTAAAGCTGTTGTGCTATATACTTTTTGCTTTGGTAATTTCCGATTAAGTAACTCTACTTGATCAAATTGTTTAATAATATCTGAATGATAAAAAGGAGCTGGTATAGCAATTCGATTATATGCTTTTGAAAAAAACTTGCTTTGAGGCAATACTTGCATATATAGGTGCAAGCCATTAAAAAAATAATCTTTTACAGAAGGTTGTTCTTCAAGTTTATCAAACTCTGAAAGCAAAAAAGATAAATGATGTTGTTTGTCAACTTTTAAAACATCTAATAATTTATTGTTTTTATAACCGATAGAAATTACTTCTTTTTCTAACGTAGGAACTGTAAGTGCAAGTGCATCATTCAAAGATACTGTTCCATTATAAAAAGAATCAATTTTCAAGGATACATCCTTATCCGTTTTATACCAATTTAATAGATCATGCGTAAATGTAGAAAGCGACTTTGTGTAAGGCAAACCAGTATTATCAAATTTCAACAAATTTGCTTTATTCATTCGTTTCAGGCATAACGAAAGTCGATTCAATTCATCTTCACTAGCTTTTAACAATGCTTGATTCGAAGGATGTGCCACAACAAACAACAATACATTCTGATATTCAATTAACAAATTTGTTGCGGGCAATTTTGTTGTTTTTAATTCATTCAACAATTGTGTTTTCAATTGTTCATTTTCCAAATCGTATTTATTACAAACCTTTTTTAGGTTATTCAAAAGTTCTTTAAAGGATGTTTTCATAAGCATAGTTTTGCTTCATAAATGTACTTATTTTTTGAAGGAATGAAAATTGTTTCCACTAAAAGTATTCTTCGATTTTACTTTTATTTACACAAACATTTAAGTATCTTTATATTCCTAATCTGCAATAAATGAAAACAAAATTATTTTTAATTGCCATTCTTACCATCTTTATTACGTTAACAACGAATGCTCAATACGATGCTCAAAACATTTCGATGCTTGGCCATTGGTACAATCCAGCTCAAGTTGCAGAGCCTAGTTATGGCATCAAATACAATGGTTGCTGGGCATGGGTAGACACGAGTGACAATAACAAAGAATATGCAATTGTAGGCTCAAGCAGCGGTACACATATTATTGATGTTTCAAATCCTTCGAATCCAGTCGAAAAAGATTATGTTGCTGGCAGAAGAAACCAATGCATCTGGCGTGAATACAAAACATATGGTAATTACTTATATGCAATAAGTGATGATGCATCTCCGAATAGCTTTCAAATTATCGACTTGAGTTATCTACCAGATTCTGTTCATGTGGTGCATGATGATGTAACGATTTTTGAGCGTTCACATACATTATTTGTTGATGGCGACAAATTATATTGCGGAAGCGTTACTTATCCTGGAACAGGCGGTCATTATTCAATGATTGTATATAGCTTGACAAACCCGGCAAGTCCAACATTACTAAGAAAGCTGAATGACGATGATGCAAACATTAATCATGTTCACGATATGTTTGTTCGCAACGATACCGTTTATGCTTCATGCGGCTATCAAGGCCTATTCATCTATAAATACAATGTTGGAGCAAACAACTTTTCTCCGATTACTTCATTAACATCCTATCCTGATCAAGGTTATAATCATAGTAGCTTTTTAACTGCCGATGGAAAAACCTTAGTTTTTTGTGATGAAGTGCCTGTAAACATGGCTGTAAAAATTATGAATGTAACCGACTTGCAAAACATGTCGATTGAATCTACGTTTAAATCGAACGAAGGCGCCACACCGCACAACCCATATATTCTGGGCAACAACAGATTAATAATGGCATATTACCAAGATGGGATACAAATTTTTGATATCAGCAACCCTGCTTCACCTGTTAGAACGGGCTACTTTGATACGGATACATTAAAAGGCTTAAATGATAATTATTCAAACCCAGCATACCATGGAAACTGGGGCGCCTATGTTGATTTGCCTAGTGGAAATATCATTGCTAACGACATGCAAAACGGCTTGTATATTCTTGATGCCAGCATTGCTTTGAATGTTCATGAAAACAATGCAAACAATAACAATATTGTTTTCATTTACCCTAACCCAAGTTCAGAAAATATTTCAGTTTCATTTATGCTGAATACAACTGATGATGTTATCATGGAATTAATGGATTTATCGGGACGAAAAATCAGAAGTAGCCGTGAAAAATTACCCCAAGGGAATAGTAGCAAAACATTAAACATTAGTGATATTTCGGCAGGTATTTACCTTTTAAACATTACAGGTAAAGAAGTTCAGTTTACTCAGAAAATTATTAAGAAATAATCGATATCATCCTGAATCTCTGCTGGCAGAGATTCAGGCTTTTTTTACCCAAACGATTGCCCCTCCCAAACAGCCTATTTGCAGCAAAAAATCTCTGAAAATTAGTCGTATTTTTTTCGTATCTTTCGCGCTTAATTTAAGCACATTACAAAATGAGTATTTACGATAAGTACGAAGCCGTAATTGGTCTAGAAGTTCACGCGCAATTAGTAACAAAAAGCAAAGCTTATTCATCCGATTCTACTGAATATGGCGTATTGCCAAATACAAATGTTAGCCCAATTACGTTGGGACACCCTGGCACATTACCAAAAGCAAATAAAAAAGTAATTGAATACGCTGTTCGCTTAGGATTAGCATGCAAAAGCAATATCAGAGAAGTAAACGAATATGCTCGAAAGAATTATTTTTATGCCGATTTGCCTAAAGGCTACCAAATAACCCAAGACAAAACACCTATCTGCGAAGGTGGCTATATTTCCATAAAACAAGAAGATGGTTCTGAAAAACAAATTAACTTAACACGCATACACATGGAAGAGGATGCGGGAAAAAGCATCCATGACATTGACCCCTTTGATACGCTTATCGATTTGAATCGTGCTGGTGTAGCATTGGTAGAAATTGTTAGTGCTCCTGACATTCGCTCTGGTGACGAAGCTTATAAATATTTAACTGAAGTGCGAAAACTAGTGCGTTATCTAGAAATCTGCGATGGAAACATGGAAGAAGGCAGCTTACGTTGCGATGCCAATGTATCTGTGCGATTAAAAGGTGCGAAAGAATTTGGTAAAAGAACTGAAGTAAAAAACATGAACTCCATTCGTAATGTTCAACGTGCAATTGAGTTCGAAATAAAACGTCAGATTGAAGCGATTGAAAATGGAGAAGAAATCACACAAGATACCAGAAGCTTTGATGCAGTTGCAGGAACAACCTTTGTTATGCGTAGCAAAGAGATGGCAAACGATTACCGCTATTTTCCAGAACCTGACTTACAGCCTGTAATTGTTTCACAAGAATACATTGCAAAAGTTAAAAGCACATTACCGCCTTTACCAAACGACTTATTTAAAAAATACACATCTCTTGGCTTGTCGGAATACGATGCAGGTGTTTTAACAGACAGCAAAGAGATTGCATTGTATTTTGAAGAAATTATTTCCAAAACAAAAAACACGAAGTCGGCTTCAAACTGGCTTACGGTTCAAGTGAAATCGTTTTTAAATGATAATGCCCTACACATTTCTGATTTCAAAATCACACCCGAACGTATTGCTCAATTAGTAGATTTTATCGATTCTGGAAAGGTTAGTCACACCATTGCGACTCAAAAAATATTTCCTGTAATGCTGGAAAACCCGAACAAAACACCTACTCAAATTGCAGAGGAAAATGGTTGGATACAAGAAAGCGATAGCAATGCACTAGCCGAGTTTGTAAAACAAGCCATTGCCAAATATCCTGAAAAAGTAATTGAGTACAAAAACGGGAAAACAACGTTAGCCGCTATGTTTATGGGTGAAGTAATGAAATTATCGAAAGGAAAAGCGGATCCTAAAATTGCAAATGAATTAGTAAAAGAAATGCTTGACAAAGCTTAAAACAATAATTAAAAACTATGAATTTCAAAACAATAGTAGGTGCAATATCAATAGCAGCATTTGCAGCATGCTCAAACAGCAATACAGAAAATGGATTTGAATTAACAGGAAAGTTTTCAAATTCAAAAGGAGAAACAGTAGTTTTTGAACAAATGGCTCCAGATGGTTTAAAATCATTAGACACTGCCGTAATTGATGAAAATGGTGAAATAAAAATCACTGCAGTTATTCCAGAAAAAGGATTTTATCGACTTAAAATTTCAGATAAAAACTTTGCAACATTCATCATTGACACTAACGAAAAAGTTATTGTTGGTGGAGATGCTGCTGACTTAGGAAACACTTACACAGTGGAAGGCTCACCAGATTCAAAACTTTTTTGGGAAATCAACCAAGCATCCATGAAAAATTACAGAAAAAGAGACTCGCTTCAAAAGGCGTTTCAAAATTTCGTAAATATGAGCCAAATGGATTCAATTAAAATCGACTCGATGAGCAACGAACTTGAAAAACCATATATGGCATTGGTTGAAGAACACAACAAATTTTTACAAAACTTTGTTGAGAAAAACACAACTTCATTTGCAGCATTAGCCGCTATTCAGCAATTACCACCCGAAGAGTTTTTACAAACATACATCAAACTCGATGAAGGTCTTTTCGGAAAATATCCAAACTCTTCTTACATAAAGGCATTCCATGAAGGCGTTTCTGGACAGAAAAAATTAGGAATAGGAACTCCTGCTCCCGAAATTATAATGAATACTCCTGATGGAAAACCGCTTGCTCTTTCTTCGTTGAAAGGGAAAGTTGTTTTGGTTGATTTTTGGGCTAGCTGGTGTGGTCCCTGCAGAGCAGAAAACCCAACTGTGGTAAAAGCATACAACAAGTATAAATCAAAAGGCTTCGATATCTATAGTGTGTCATTAGACAAGGATTTAGACAAATGGAAAGAAGCAATTAAAAAAGACAACCTAACTTGGAGCAATCATGTATGTGATTTCAAATTTTGGCAATCACCAGTTGTTGCACTTTATAACTTTGATGGAATACCTTACAATGTATTGATTGATAAAGATGGTAATATTCTCGCAAAGAGTTTACGTGGCGAAGACCTTGAGAAAAAATTGGAAGAAGTATTAAAATAGAAACAGGCAAAATAATGACTAAATCAAAATTACTTCTTACCATTTTTACGTTTGTTAATGCAATTGCATTAACGGCACAACCGTACTTTCAACAAGAAGTAAATTACAACATGCAAGTTCGCCTGGATGATTTAAAACATGAGCTATTTGCTGATGTTATTATTGAATACAAAAACAATTCTCCTCAAACGTTGAATGTGATTTACATGCACCTTTGGCCAAATGCCTACAAAGACAACACCACTGCTCTTGTAAAGCAACAAGTTGAAAATGGTGACACAAAATTGTATTATGCAAAAGACGAAGAAAGAGGATACATTGATTTATTAGATTTTAAAGTAAACACAAAACCTGTTAAATGGGAATTACTAAAAGACAGTATTGATATTTGCAAAATTACATTAAACGAACCCTTGAAAAGTGGAGAAAAACTAAACATAAGTACTCCATTCCATGTAAAAATTCCATCAGGAGAATTTTCTCGACTTGGACATATCGGGCAATCGTATCAAATTACGCAGTGGTATCCAAAGCCTGCAGTATATGATAAAAATGGATGGAACTACATGCCTTACCTAAATCAAGGAGAATTTTATTCTGAGTTTGGAAGCTTTGACGTACAAATCATTGTTCCTAAAAATTATGTGCTAGGTGCAACGGGGGATTTAGTAGATGGTGAAGAGGAATTAAAATGGTTGGAAGAAAATGTAAGAGCAACCGAAGCAATTGAAAAATTTGATGCAAGCGATTTATCATTTCCAAAATCAGATAGCGCAACAAAAACATTACACTTCAAACAATCCAATGTGCATGACTTTGCTTGGTTTTGCGATAAACGTTACCATGTTTTAAAAGGTGAAGTAATTACTCCTCATACAAAAAACAAAGTTACAACTTGGGTAATGTTTACGAATTCGGAAGGAAATCTTTGGAAAAATTCAATCAAATACATGAATGATGCAATCTACTATTATTCATTGTGGAATGGCGATTATCCATACAAACATTGCACTGCAGTGGATGGCACAATCAGTGCTGGTGGTGGGATGGAATACCCCAACATTACTGTTATCGGAGCATCTGGAAATGCATTTCAACTTGATGTTGTAATTACACATGAAGTTGGCCACAATTGGTTTTATGGAATGCTTGGCTCTAACGAGCGTGTTCATCCTTGGATGGATGAAGGTTTAAACTCCTTCAATGAATTACGTTACATCCGTACAAAATATCCAGACAGAAAACTGATTGGCGACATGGCAAATGGCCCTATTGGAAAAGCGTTTGATTTGAGTAGCTACAAACAACACATTCAATACTATTTAACATACATTATTTCTGGAGCAAAAAATGAAGACCAACCAATAGAAACGCCTTCTTATGACTATACAGAATTAAACTATGCAGGTATTGTTTATTCAAAAACTGCTGTGGTTATGGATTATTTAATGGCCTATTTAGGGGAAGAAACAATGAATAAAGCCATGCAAGAATATTTTAACCAATGGCATTTCAAACATCCACAACCAAACGATTTTAAAACGGTGCTAGAAACTGTAAGTGGTAAAAACTTAGATTGGTTCTTTAACGACTTAATTAATTCCACAAAAAAATTAGATTACAAAGCAAGTAAAGTAAAACACAACGCTGATGGATCATACAACATTTTAGTTAAAAATACTGGAGAAACAAAAGCACCAGTAATTATACAAGGTATAAAAAACAATAAAATTGTAGGTGAAGTTGCCTACGATGGTTTTAAAAGAAAGCAATCCCTAAGTTTTCCAGCTTCCGAAGTAGATTATTTCAAAATAGATTTCAATCAGGTAAGTCCAGAAATAAACAGAAACAATAATAAAATCAAAACAAAAGGTTTGTTTAAAAAAACAGAGCCAATCAAAATTCAATTTTTGGGAAGCTTAGATAATCCTGACAGAACACAATTATTCTGGACACCTGTTGCGGGCTGGAACAATTACAACAAATGGATGTTTGGATTAGCATTGTACAACAACTTACTTCCTCAAAAAAAGTTTGAATTTGAATTAATGCCAATGTATAGCTATACCACAAATGATTTTGCTGGTTACGGACACATTGCTTACAATATTCTTCCAAAAAATAATGTATTTCAAAAAATTTCAATTGGAGTTACTGGCACTCGTTATGCCTATTCAAACAATCCACTGGATATGAACTTTAATAAAATTGCTCCTGAAATCAATATCGATTTCAAGAAATCAAGTGCAAGAAGTAAAATAAAAAACAACATTCGTTATCGTAACATATCAATTATAAAGGATACCTATAAAGGAAATTACGATGTTACTCCTGCTATTTATTCGTACGACACCTTATCATATAACTATAACGAACTAACATATACCCTAAGCAACAACAATACAATAACCCCCTACAGCATAAGCTTAAATTATCAATACGGGAAACAACTGAATGCTGTTTCAGGATTTAACAATGGTGAATTTTCAAAATTATCACTAACGGCAAACTACTCCTACAAATTCAAAAACAAAAACAAAAGTTTTGATGTTCGCTTTTTTGCAGGGACATTTATTGGAACAAACAAAGCAAATGCTGGCGCCTATCGCTTTCGCTTAAGTGGTTTCAGAGGCTATCAAGATTATTTGTACGACAATATTTATCTGGGACGAACTGAAACAGATGGAATTTTAGCAAATCAATTTGCTGAAAAAGAAGGTGCATTTAAATTTTATTCACCAATCGGACAGTCATCAGAATGGATTGCATCCTTGAATTTAAAATCATCTTTAGGAAATATGAAAATTCCAATTAATCTATATGCAGACATTGGAACAACTGGAACAGATGGCATTTTAAATGAAAGTATACTTTACAATGCAGGCGTTTGTTTATCATTAAGAAAAAATGTATTTGAAATATATTTCCCTTTATTGATTTCGAAAGATTTTCAAGATTATAAAAAAGCGAATGGAATTAAATACGAAGAAACCATCCGCTTCACCTTAAATTTGAATTTGATTAATCCATTTGATTTAATTAGAAAACTAGAACTTTAATTGCAAACAGGTAAAAAAATATATTTTGCATCCGATTTTCATTTAGGTGTTCCGAGCTACGAAAAAAGTTTAGCTCGCGAAAAACTCATTGTTAAATGGTTGGATGAAATAAAGAAGGATGCTCAGGAAATTTATTTAATGGGCGACTTATTCGACTTTTGGTTTGAATACAAACATGCTGCTCCAAAAGGATTTATTCGCATTCTTGGAAAGATTGCTGAGTTAACCGATTCTGGAATACCTATTACCATATTTACTGGTAACCACGACATGTGGATGTTTGATTATCTACCAAAAGAAATTGGTGTTACAATTTACCGTGAGCCTATTGAAAAAGAATACAATGGAAAAAAATTCTTTTTAGGTCATGGCGATGGTTTAGGACCTGGCGACAATGGGTATAAGTTTATCAAAAAAGTGTTTGCCAATAAATTTTGCCAATGGCTATTTGCACGCATTCATCCTAACTTCGGAATTGGTATGGCTAATTATTGGTCGCGCAAAAGCCGATTAAGTAATGGTCCTGAAGATGAAAAATTTACCGGTGAAGAAAATGAATGGTTAGTTGTTTATGCGAAAGAAGTTTTGCAAAAAAAACATTTCGACTATTTTATCTTTGGTCATCGTCATTTACCATTAGACATAAAACTATCTGACAATAGCAGATACATAAACCTAGGAGAGTGGGTAAACTACAATACCTATGCAGTATTTGATGGCAACACACTTGAATTAAAAAAATATAATTAAGCTAGGCACCGTAGTTCAATGGATAGAATAGAAGTTTCCTAAACTTTTGATGCAGGTTCGATTCCTGCCGGAGCCACCACTTCAAAATTCTTAACACGACAAACAATAGCTTTAGCAAATAGTATACGTTACATGAAAAAGAAAATTGAAATTCTTTCACCAGCAAAAAACCTAATCCAGGGCATGGCAGCTATTAATGCAGGTGCTGATGCGGTATATATTGGAGCGCCTCAGTTTGGAGCACGTTCAAATGCGACAAATTCTGTAGAAGACATTGCCGAATTGGTAAAGTATGCTCATTTATTTAAAGCACAAGTTTTTGTTGTAATCAATACCATTTTATACGACAATGAATTGACTGATTGTAAAAATTTAATTCATGAATTGTATAATATTGGTGTGGATGCATTGATTGTTCAGGACATGGCTATCATGGAAATGGATTTACCTCCAATCGTAATTCATGCAAGCACACAAGCAAACAACAGAGACCCACAACACGTGAAATTCCTAAAAGATGCTGGGATGAAACGTGTTGTTTTGGCTAGAGAATTAAATCTTGATCAAATCAAAGACATAAGCAATGCTACAGATGTTGAATTAGAATTTTTTGTTTCAGGAGCTCTTTGTGTTTCGTTTAGTGGCAATTGCTACATGAGCATTGCAAATGGAGAACGTAGTGCTAACAGAGGTTCTTGTGCCCAAAACTGCCGTTTGCCCTACAATTTAGTAGATGGAACAGGGAAAACATTAATCGCCAATAGCCATTTACTTTCCATAAAAGATTTAGATTTAAGTGATCAATTACCCAATTTGATTGAAGCTGGAATTACTTCATTTAAAATTGAAGGACGATTAAAAGACATTGTATATGTAAAAAACAACACCTCTTTTTTACGAAAAAAATTAGATGCATTTCTAGAAAATAACGATAAGTATCAAAAAGCTTCTTCGGGTAAAACATTCTACAACTTTGAAGCAGAAATGGATCGAAGCTTTAATAGAGGTTATACCGATTACTTTGTAAACAAACGTACAGAGAAAATTGGCTCCTGGGAGAGTCCGAAATCGCAAGGACAATTGATTGGAAAATTAGTAGAAATAAAATCCAATGGTTATGTAATCGAGAATTACGAAAAACTAAACAATGGAGATGGACTTTATTTTATCAATGAAGAAGGCATTTCTGACGGATTACAAATAAATACAATTGTAAATAATGTGGTAGTGCCCAACAGTTTTAAACCTGTAAAACTTGGAACACTCATTTTCAGAAATTCCGATGCCACATTTAATAGACTCGTAGAACGTGAAGATAGCGCTATTCGTAAAATTAGCGTGAAACTGATATTTTCCGAAACGAAAGATGGTTTTGAATTAAAGGCAATTGATGAAGATGGACATGAAAGTGTTTCCTCTTTAAAAACAGAAAAGGAACTTGCAAAAAATGAAGATGCTATTGAAAACACTTTCAAAAAAAATCTATCAAAAACAGGGAATACTCCATTTGTTGTAGATGACATAGAAGTTGTATTTTCCAAAAACTGGTTTTTACCTACTTCTAAAATAAATGAATTAAGAAGGGTTGTTTTAGAACAATTAATCGATACAAGAATAAAAGAATATCATCGTGATGAATTTCAAATTACAAAAACAGATCACCCCTACCCTGTTACAACACTAGATTTCACCTACAATGTGGCTAATCAATTAGCACGCACGTTTTATAAACGCCATGGTGTAACGGAGATTGAAAAAGCATTTGAATTGCAATGGGATCCTGGAAAATCGCGTGTAATGACCACCAAATACTGTGTTAAATACGAACTTGGGAAATGCGCAAAATACCAGCGTGCTACCATGGGCGAAAAAGTAGTGGAACCATTGGTATTAAAGCATGGAGAAAATGAGTACAAACTTAAATTCAACTGCAAACCCTGCGAAATGGAGATTTGGGAAAAGGATGCTGAGCTGGAATTTGAAGAGGAAGATTAATCCAAACGTATTTCCGTTTTATATTTTACTTCCGTCATCACAAACGAACTTTGCACATGAGATATATTTTCTAATGCTGCCAATTTATTTGTTATAAAGTCTTGGTAGTTATTCATATCTGTTGCAACAACCTTCAACAAATAATCAAATGTTCCTGCTGTATGGTAACATTCCATTACCTCGTCAAATTTTACAACCGTTTGCTCAAACCTTTTTAATAAAGGCTTTGAATGCAATTGCAAAGAAACATTACAAAAAATCATTAACGACTTCCCTATCTTTTCTTTATTTAATAAGGCGACATAATTTTCAATTACTCCAGTCTTTTCCATTCGCTTAATTCGCTCATAAGTAGGAGTTATTGTCAATCCTACTTTGTCCGCAATTTGTTTTGTGTTCAATGAACAATCTTTTTGTAGGAGTTTTAATATTTGTTTATCCAACTTGTCTAATTTTTCCATGATAGATTATTTTTCTAAAAACGTTAAGATTATAATCATTTTAAAGTTTATTTATCTATAATAAACACTTATAAAAGTTTAATTATCCAAATATATCAATTATTTAAGAAATAACTAAAACGACCAGTAACTTTGAAGGAACTAAAAGCCTCAACCCTATGTCAAAAAAGAAATCAACTGCAGCTAAAATGCGCCCCGAAAGTTTAATGATGAGTTATGGTTACAAGCCAGAACTATCAGAAGGTGCAGTAAAGTGTCCTATTTTTCAAACATCCACTTTTGTTTTCAAAACAGCAGAAGAAGGCAAGTCTTTTTTTGAAGTTGCCTACGGAAAAAGAAATCTTAAACCAAAGGAAGAAGTTGGATTGATTTACAGTCGAATCAACAATCCCGATTTAGAAATTCTTGAAGACCGTTTGTGTTTATGGGATGAAGCCGAAGATGGAGCGGTATTTGAAAGTGGCATGGCTGCTATTAGCACAACAGTTTTAGAATTATTAAAACCAGGAGATTTATTAGTTCATAGTGAACCTATTTATGGTGGTTCTGACCATTTCTTTAAACATATTTTATTAAAGTTTGGAATCCATAGCATCGGATTTATGCCCAATCAATCAAAAGCAGAAATCATCGAAATGATTGAGGCTACAGGCAAAGCAAAAAACTTAGCAATGATTTTCATTGAAAGTCCAGCAAATCCAACCAATGATTTAATTGACATGAAAATGTGTGTGGAGATTGCAAAAAAATATTCTACAAAGGATAAAAAAGTACTTACAGCTATCGACAATACGTTCCTTGGCCCTGTTTTTTCTCATCCTTTAAAACATGGCTTTGACTTGGTATTGTATTCAGCAACCAAATACATTGGTGGACATAGCGATGTAATTGCAGGGGCATGTGTAGGCTCTAAAGAATTAATGAAACGTGTAAAATCATTCCGCAGCATTATGGGAACAATGGCTTCACCAAATACAGGCTGGTTATTGATGAGAAGTTTAGAAACGCTAAAAATGCGAATGACTGTGCAAGCAGAGAATGCAAAAAAAGTGGCAGCTTGGTTAGACAAACATCCGAAAGTTGAAAAAGTATATTATTTAGGTCTTTTGAAAAAAGGCGACAAACAATACAACACTTACAAAACTCAATGTTTATCACCAGGTGCTATGATTAGCTTTGATGTAAAAGGTGGAGAGAAACAAGCATTTAAAGTATTAAATGCAATGAAACTAATTAAACTTGCTGTTAGTTTAGGAAGTACCGAATCATTGGCTGAGCACCCGTATTCAATGACACATACTCCTGTGAATGATGACTTGAAAAAGAAAATGAACTTAACGGAGAAAATGATTCGTTTATCGGTTGGTGTAGAACATTACGAAGACATCATTGCTGACATTGAACAAGCATTAGCAAAAATTTAAAAACAAAAATCCCCGAAACAGTTTCGGGGATTTTTATTTTAATGATGAATCTTCGTTATCAAATCGGCTAGCCTGCTGGAGTATCCATACTCATTATCGTACCAACCAATTACTTTAATTAAATTTCCTACAACAGAAGTAAACTCTGCATCATAAATACAGGAATTAGGATTACCAATAATATCTACAGATACAATTGGATCCTCTGTGTATTGTAAAATCCCTTTCAAATTTGTTGTTGCCGCTTTTTTAAAGGCTGCATTTATTTCTTCAACTGTAACAGGTTTTGTAAGTACACATGTAATGTCTGTTAATGAACCATCGGGCACAGGAACACGCATTCCACAACCACCTAACTTTCCTTTAAGATGAGGAAATATTTTTGTAATTGCTTTTGCTGCACCTGTTGATGTTGGGACAATCGACATGGCCGCTGCACGTGCTCTGCGCAAATCTTTATGCGGTGCATCGTGTAGGCGTTGATCACCCGTATAAGAGTGAACGGTCGTAATGTATCCATCCTCAACACCCCAATTTTCATCCAACACTTTTATCATAGGTGCTGCACAATTTGTTGTACATGAAGCATTCGATATAATTAAATCATCCGCTAATAATATTTCATCGTTGATACCAAGCACCACCGTTTTGATGTCATCTGTTTTTGGTGGAGCTGAAATGATTACTTTTTTTGCACCTGCTGTAATATGCTTACCTGCAGTTTCTCTGTCTAAGAAAAAACCAGTCGACTCAATCACCACATCAATTCCTAATTCTTTCCATGGTAAATTTGCTGGATCTTTTTCAGCATAAATTACAATTCGCTTTCCATTTACAATAATCGCTTTTTCTTCAGCACTTACTTCTGCATTTATTCCACGATGAACAGAATCGTATTTTAACAAATGAGCAAGTGTTTTGCTATCCGTCAAATCATTTATTGCAACTACTTCTATATTGGAACGTTCCAAAAGAATACGAAATGTAACTCTACCTATTCTACCAAAACCATTGATGGCTACTTTTACTTTTTGCATTAGCGATTGTATTTACTACAAAGATAGAGTGAAAATCAATACACGATTAAAAACACGCGCATTTGTTTTTTAGGTAATTTTGTCAAAAAAATCAACAACATGATTTACTTCCTCGAAACACAAAAATTCAAACAATGGTGGATTTGGTTAATCTTACTGATTCCTTTTGTAAGTTCCGTTATATCACTCTACAATTCACCACCTGATTTTTCAAACTCAGAAACATTATCTAGTACAATTGGTGGACTTATTGCGGTTTCAGTAACAGCACTACTTCTTTTTTCATTCACCCTAAAAACGGAAATCAATCAAACAGGAATAAGTTATCGCTTTATGCCTTTTCATTTTAAAATGAAAACAATAGAATGGAGTGAAATCCAAGATTGTTATGTACGCGAATACAAACCAATCATGGAATACGGGGGCTGGGGAATTCGCTTTAGCTTCAGAAATGGAAAAGCATACAACACAATGGGGAACAAAGGTCTGCAACTAATTTTCAAAAACAACAAAAAATTATTGATTGGCACTCAAAAAGAAGAAGAACTCACAAAAATAATTGAACAACTAAAAAAGCAGAACATTCTAAAAGCAAATGCCTAATTATTAGAAAGGATTGTTATTTTTGCACCAACAAATAAAAAACAAAATGATTCACAAAGAAGGTTACCCATCCATAATTTTAACAATTATAGTAGTTGCTATCATCAACTTTTTAACACATTATTTTGCTAGTGATTATGCAATCGTACTTTGGCTAGGGTATGCTTTGTCGGCATTTTTGTTAGTTACCATTTTGCAGTTTTTCAGAAATCCAGCTCGTAAAATCATCATAGACGAAAACACTATTACAGCTCCTGCTGATGGAAAAGTAGTAGTTATTGAAGAAGTAATGGAAACTGAATATTTTAACGAAAAACGTTTACAAATTTCCATTTTCATGTCGCCAATCAATGTGCACGTAAACCGCTTCCCGATTGGTGGAATTGTAAAATATGCAAAATATCATCCTGGATTGTTTTTAGTAGCATGGCACCCAAAATCATCAACCGATAACGAACGTACAACAATAGTGGTACAACATAAAAACGGACAAGAAGTATTGTTCCGTCAAATTGCTGGAGCATTAGCGCGTAGAATTGTATATTACTGTAAAGATGGCGATGTTGCAACACAAGGAAGTGAATTTGGCTTCATCAAATTTGGCTCTCGAGTAGATTTACTTTTGCCTACAACAGTGAAGGTGAAAGTCGGTTTAGAGCAAAAAGTGAGCGGAAATGAAACCGTAATTGCAACATTTAACTAGATTTTAACAATTATTAAGACCGAAAATTTCGTAAATAATTCATTTTTTGGTACTTTTATTGTGTAATTAAACCGAAAACAAATTTAAAACCCATATCCATGAAAAAATTATTTTTATTGTTAGCATTCACAGGTATTGTAGGTGCTGCTTCTGCAACTTCAATTGCATCTATCAACAACACAGCTGTAATCACTTTAGGTGGTGAAGAGAAAAAAGGTGATGACAAAAAGAAAAAAGAAGAAAAAGCTTGTTGCAAAAAAGAAGGAAGCGCTAAAGCTTGTTCTGGCGAAGCTAAAGGAGCTGAAGCTAAAGCTTGTTCTGGTGAAGCTAAAGGTGGCGAAGCAAAATCTTGCTGCAAAAAAGGAGCAACTACTGCTGAAGTAAAAAAATAATCTTCAATTAGTACAAATAAAAAAGCCTTCCAGAAATGGAAGGTTTTTTTTATGCATATAACTCGGAAAAACTAAAACGGTTTACGTTTAAAGTTTTGGTTGTTATTATTTTTATGGCGATGTGGATTATTGTTATTATTCTGCTTACCACCATTGTTATTGTGAACACGTTTTTTATCACGATCGCCACTACGTTGTTGCTGGTTGTTATTTCGAGGAACAAATGCTTGTGTGCTTCTTAGACTACTATTGTCAGCCAATTTAAGTTGACCTTTCGACAATTCACTCAACTGTTTTAAAATCACCTCATCATTCACACTGTCTCTATTCCAATTCAAATAGGAACGTTTCATCAAGTTCGCGATTTGTTCTACCAAAGCATTGCGTTCATCTCCTTCAGGATATTCTTTTGCTTTTTCAATAATACGTTCAACTGTCTTACCATAATGCTTGTAACGAATATCATTACTTGGGTATTTCAACAATTCAGGTTTTGTTTGAAATGTTTCAGGTGTTGGTCTTGGATAAGGCGAATCTACATCCAGCTTAAATTCAGAAATAATAAATAAATGATCCCAAAGTTTATGTTTAAAATCGGTAACGTCACGTAAATGAGGGTTCAATTGACCCATTACATCAATAATGGCTCTTGCCACTTTGTTTCTTTCTTCTTTATCTGCAACTGTAATTGCAAAATCAATCATTTTCTGTATGTTTCTGCCATATTCGGGGATAATCATCTTTGGCAGACTTGTATTGTATTCCATCTAAAATTAGTTTATTTGAGGTAGTAATCTATCTATGCTTAAGCCTAGTATAGAGAATCAAAAGTACGGATTTTATTGAAAACTACCAAAACCTTTCTTTTTTAGCTTTTACATGCATTTTTAAGAGTTCCAAACTACTCAAAAATTCATTTTTTTTTACCGCAGATATTGTTAAATTTGCGCTTCGTTTAAAAATCACTTAAAACTAGATAAAAGATGAAAATATTAGTTTGTATAAGCAATGTGCCTGATACAACCACTAAAATTGCTTTTTCGGCAGATAACAGCACTTTTAATGCAGCAGGCGTTCAATTTGTAATCAACCCTTACGATGAATGGTACGCTTTAGTGCGCGCATTAGAATTAAAAGAAGCACAAGGTGGAAATGTCACCATTCTTCATGTTGGTGCAGCTGATAGCGAAGCTACTATCCGTAAAGGATTAGCTATTGGTGCTGATGATGCAGTTCGTATTGACGCTGAACCAAACGATGCGTTTGCAGTTGCTGAACAAATTGCTGCGTTTGCAAAAGATAAAGGATTTGATTTAATCATGGCTGGAAAAGAAACCATCAATTACAATGGATCAATGGTTGGTGCTATGTTGGCTGAATTAATGAATTTACCTTACGTTTCGTTAGCAACTAAATTAGAAGTTGCTGCTGGTGTTGCAACCATCGAACATGATATTGATGGTGGAACTGAAGTTGTTGAATGTGCATTACCATTAGTACTTTCTGCTAACAAAGGAATGGCTGAGCAACGTATTCCAAACATGAAAGGAATTATGAGTGCTCGTACAAAACCATTACAAGTTGTACCAGCAGTTGCTACTGATAAATTAACAAGCATTACCTCTTACGAATTAGCAAAAGGTCGTACAGAATGTAAATTTATCGATGCTTCAACTCCTGAAAAATTAATTGAGTTGTTACACAACGAAGCAAAAGCAATCTAATTTTATTTAAACTATTAAACTCGAAACACATGTCAGTTCTAGTATATACAGAAATAGCAAAAGGCAAAATCAAAAAATCTTCCTTAGAAGCCGTTAATTACGGAAGCCGCATTGCAACACAATTAAACACATCTGTTACAGCAGTTATTGTTGGTGACGCAGATGTTGCAGAGCTTGGAAAAGCAGGTGCAAAAAAAGTATTAAAACTTAAAAATGATAAATTATCAGGCTTAGATGGCATGTATTTAACAGCTGCTATTGAGCAAGCTGCTACAGCTGAAAATGCAACGGTAATTATCTTCTCTCACGACTTTACAGGAAAAGAAATTGCACCTCGTTTGGCTGCTAAATTAAAAGCAGGCATTGTTGCTGGAGCTGTTGATAATCCAACTATTTCAGGTGATGCATTAACTGTAAAGAAAAATGTATTCTCTGGTAAAGCAACTGCAGTATACGCAATTAACTCTGCTAAAAAAATCATCTCCTTATTACCAAATTCTTTTCCAGTTGAACTAACAGAAGGTACTGCTGAAGTTGCTGACTTTGCAGTAAACCTTGATGCTGTTAATTCACCAATCAAAGTAAAAGAAGTTAAAAAAGTAACAACCGAATTAAACTTGCCAGATGCTGAATTAGTTGTTTCTGCTGGTCGCGGTTTAAAAGGTCCTGAAAACTGGGGAATGGTTGAAGAATTAGCAAAAGAATTAGGTGCAGCAACAGCTTGCTCTCGTCCGGTTGCTGATATGCACTGGCGTCCACACCACGAACACGTTGGTCAAACAGGTGTTGCAATCCGTCCAAACTTATACATTGCAATTGGTATTTCTGGAGCTATCCAGCATTTAGCAGGTGTTAATGGAAGTAAAACAATTGTTGTAATCAATTCTGATAAAGAAGCTCCTTTCTTTAAATCGGCTGATTACGGTATTGTTGGTGATGCATTTGATATTGTTCCAAAATTAGTGGCTGCAGTAAAAAACTTTAAAGCAAACCATAACTAAAATTGTCAGTTTACGATTTATTCGTATTTTAGACATAGGATAAGATGAGTGAGATTTACTTGAAATTTTTCTGTAGTGAAAAAAGTTAAATTAGAAATTGTAGGATTATCATATAGCCAAACTCAAACAGGTGCATACGCACTTGTTTTGGGTGAAGCAAAAGGCAAACGCAGACTACCAATTATCATTGGCGGTTTTGAAGCTCAAGCAATTGCCATTGAGCTCGAAAAGATGACACCAAGTCGTCCACTTACTCATGATTTATTCAAAAGCTTTGCAGAAGGTTTTAACATAGAAGTAAATGAAGTAATTATTTACAATTTAGTGGAAGGCATTTTCTTTGCAAAAATAGTTTGCAATGGTGATGGCAAAGATGTGGAAATTGATGCCCGCACCTCCGATGCCATTGCACTTGCTGTTCGATTCAATTGCCCAATAAACACCTACGAATTCATATTATCTCAAGCCGGAATTTTATTAGATGACGAAACAATTGCTCCTGCTAACGAAGGTGCTGAAATCGATGATTTAATGGAACCAGATGCGAACGATTATGTTCGAAAATCAACCGAAGAATTAAAACAATTATTAGATGCTGCTCTTAATGATGAAGATTATGAAAAAGCATCTCACATTCGTGATGAATTAAACAATCGGAAAAAATCTTAGACTGATTTAACGAATTCGTTTCATCGTTTCTAAAAGTAGAATATAACTCCAACGATTACTTTTACTAAACAAAAAAGAAGCCCATGAGTATTAAGATTCGCCTAACATTAATGAGTTTTCTTCAATTTTTTGTTTGGGGCGCTTGGCTAATCACCGTTGGTAATTATTGTTTTGAAACAAAACATTGGAGCTTTGATGAATTTGGAGCTATCTTCTCAACCTTAGGCATTTCGTCTATTTTTATGCCTGCTCTTACTGGAATTATTGCCGACAAATGGATGAATGCAGAAAGATTATATGGCATTTTGCATATACTTGGAGGTTTATTACTTTGTTGTATTCCTTTTGTAACAACTCCAACTTCATTCTTTTGGGTAATTTTTGCAGCAATGATTTGTTACATGCCCACTATTTCATTATCCAATTCAATTGCATACACCATTCTTAAAACAAATAATTTTGATGTAATTAAAGTTTTTCCTCCTATTCGTGTTTGGGGAACAATTGGTTTTATTGCAGCCATGTGGACAACCAATCTTTCTGGTAGCAAAGCATCTGCAGGCATGTTTTATATTTCAGCCATTGCGGCAATTACACTTGGTATATACTCATTCTTTTTACCAAAATGTCCCCCTCAAAAATTAATTTCTAAAGATGCTACATTGGCCCAAAAGCTAGGCTTGGATGCATTTAAGCTTTTTGGAACCTATAAAATAGCCTTATTTTTTATCTTCTCCATGTTCTTGGGGGCTGCCTTGCAGCTTACAAACATGTATGGCGATACATTCCTATCTGACTTTAAAACAATTCCGGAATATGCCGATTCTTTTGTTGTAAAATATTCAACAATCATCATGTCCATTTCTCAAATATCAGAAACGCTATTCATCTTGGCCATTCCTTTCTTTTTGAAACGATTTGGGATCAAACAAGTAATGTTGTTTTCAATGCTTGCATGGGTATTACGTTTTGGCTTTTTTGCCTATGGCGATCCATCCGGTGGATTGTGGATGATTATTATGTCGTGTGTTGTTTATGGAATGGCTTTCGATTTCTTTAATATCTCAGGATCTTTGTTTATCGAAACGTCTACTGATTCTAAAATTCGCTCAAGTGCTCAGGGCTTGTTCATGATGATGACAAATGGTTTTGGTGCTGTTTTCGGAAGCTATGCAAGTGGCTGGATTATCAACAAATATTTTGTATCCAATGGTATAAAAGACTGGCACACCATCTGGCTTTCATTTGCCATTTATGCGCTCATAATAGCAATTGCATTTGCTGTTCTCTTCAAGCATAAACACAATCCGAAAGAACTAGAATCTGTTAGCCACTAATAGCTTTTGTTGATATAAATTGTAAAACTTGAGCTTGTAATTCTCTGCTACAATTTGTCCATTTTCTACTTTTGTTATACAAAATAGAATACAGAATAATTATTATCTAATTCATTCTTTTAATCGTTTAAATTCAACTAATGAAACAATATCACGATTTAATGCAACATGTGTTGGACATTGGAGCAACCAAAACCGACAGAACAGGCACTGGCACCATTAGCGTATTTGGCTACCAAATGCGATTTGATTTGCAAGATGGCTTTCCTATGCTTACAACTAAAAAACTGCATTTAAAATCAATTTTACATGAATTACTTTGGTTCCTGAAAGGTGAAACCAATATCAAATATTTAAAAGATAATGGCGTAAGCATTTGGGATGAATGGGCAGATGAAAACGGAAACTTGGGACCTGTTTATGGCTCTCAATGGCGCAGTTGGCAAGCTGCCGATGGAAGAACCATTGACCAAATAACGCAAGTTGTAAACCAAATAAAAACAAATCCGGATAGCAGACGAATGATTGTAAGTGCTTGGAATGTTGGCGAAATCGACAAAATGAAATTGCCACCCTGCCATGCTTTTTTTCAATTTTATGTAGCCGATGGAAAATTGAGTTGTCAGCTGTATCAACGCAGTGCAGATATCTTTTTAGGTGTTCCTTTTAACATTGCATCGTACGCAATTTTAACTCTAATGATGGCTCAAGTTTGCAATCTAAAACCAGGTGAATTTATTCATACACTTGGCGATGCACATCTCTACTCGAATCACATCGATCAAGCAAAGCTTCAGCTAAGTCGTGATTTTAGAAAATTACCAACACTAAAAATCAACCCTGAAGTAAAAGATATATTCGGATTTAAATTCGAAGATTTCGCATTAGAAGGATACGATCCTCATCCACATATCAAAGCAGCTGTTGCTGTTTAAAAAAGGAAAAGGCTAATGAAATTTCATTAGCCTTTTTGTATTAATGCAACTGCATAAGCGCAAACGCCTTCTTCCCGGCCCACATAGCCCAACTTTTCATTGGTGGTTGCTTTTATTCCAATATCCGTTTTGTCGATTCCCATTACCTTTGCAAGAGTTTCTTTCATCACTTCAATGTGTGGATTTATTTTCGGTTTTTCTAATACCAACGAACAATCAATATTTCCTATCGAGTAGTTTTCTTTCTTCAATAATTCAACAACTCGTTTTAATAAAATTTTACTATCAATTCCTTTAAATTCTCCAGATGTATCTGGAAAATGAAAACCGATATCACGCATACCTGCAGCACCTAACAAAGCATCACAGATAGCATGAATTAACACATCAGCATCTGAATGTCCAAGTGCTCCTTTTACTGCATCTAACTTTACACCCCCCAACCACAAATCTCTTCCTTCTTGTAATTGATGTACATCAAAACCAAATCCTACTTTTATTTTCATAATGTATTTCTCATTTGTTATTCAAAAAAAATCCCGCTAATTGCGGGAAGTTCTTTTTATTATTCTGCTGCTTTCTCATCGTTCTGTGCTTTAAATGCATCAAAGTCGAAGGTAAGTGTAAAGCGCAATGTGTTTTCTAAAGGATTACGTTGTTGTGTAGGAATCAAATATGCAAAATCCAATCCGAATACATTGTATTTTACACCAGCTCCTAATGTGAAGTACTGACGATTACCTTTTGTAGGATGTTCGTAAAAGTAACCCATACGAACAGCAAACAAATGATTGTACCAATATTCTAATCCTACCGAATAATTAATTTCTCTCAACTCTTCTTTGCTTCCACCTGGTGCATCATTGAATGAACCAAACATTCCTTCAGCTACACCTCTATTTGGATCTTTACCTGATAAAATAACTGGCTCTCCACCTTTATAAACAACTGCACCGTTTGTATCTAACTGATAAACCGGAGGCGTTGGAACCAATAATTTATTTATATCAGCCATAATAGCCACACTGTTGTAATCATCCAACTGAATCGCTAATCCTGCTCCTAAACGCATGTTGATAGGAATAAAATTTGCACTATTTTTCCCACCTCGGTCGGAATACGACATTTTATTTCCAATATTAGAAATGTTTAAACCAACAGTAGCAATTGCTTTTTTATCCTGCAATTTTATTTTTTCATTTCTATAAGTTGCAGAAACATCCACAGCAATTGATCGTCCCGCTTTTGTTTGCGAACCTTCCACCAAAGCACCACCTGTAAGGTTTGAATTCACAAAACGTACAGCTCCACCTGCGGAAAATGTTTTTGATAATTTAACACCATAAGCTATATCAAATGCAAATTCATTTGGTCTAAATTGACCAGTTGTATTTCCATTATTATCCGTAAAGGTGATATCACCCAATGAAAAATAACGTAAGGACGCAGCTATTGTTCCACGCTTTTTGGTTTTATAATAACCCGACAAGTATGCCAAGTTAATATCAGGCACCAAGGCTCTTAACCAAGGTGTATACGAAACACCAATACCTATTTTTTTATCTACAAATGCCAACTTAGATGCATTCCAGTGTATAGAATTTACATCAGGAGAGGATGCAACCCCTACATCACCCATACCACCTGCACGCGAATCTGGCGTGATCAATAAAAATGGAACGGCTGTAGTAATTGTATTTAATTGAACCTCGTTTGCTCGTTGATTTTGATTAGACTGTGCAACAATAGTATTACCAACTGAAATTGTAAACAATGTTGCTACTGCACAAATACTATATTTATTAAAATAATTCATCCGACTATTTTTTTAGGATTGCTAAAGTACTAATTAATTTAAAATTACAAGCTTTTCTATTTGCTCTGCTGAACTACCCGTACTATTTTTTACTTTCAAACGATAAATATAAACACCCTTTCCTATTTTATCACCAAAATCATCTCTTCCGTCCCAATTAATTGGATTCGAACGATTGCCTTCGGCTGTAACAAAATCGGTTATTGTTTTTACCAGCTTACCTGATATTGTAAAAATCTGCAATTCTACCTCTAATGTCTGACAACATTGATTGTGTTCAAAATAGAATTGCGTTTTTGTAGTAAATGGATTTGGATAATTTAACACATGACTTAGTGCCATATCTGCAGATTTTGCAACCACAAATTCCGTGTAGGTTTGAGAAGAGTTATTATATACATCCCATACCTTCAACGTTAAAGAATGTTGTCCTTCTGAAATTGTAGAAAAAGGGTAGCGAATTGTACCTGTTTTATAACTGTTCAAATCGGCCTGATAATAATCATTCAGCACAATCGAACTTTCGGTATTGGCATCAAGAATTGCAGTAATATCATGACCGATACCATTTCCAACTGTATTAACTCCATTATCATCTTTTATTTTTGCAAACAAATCGGGTGTTTCATCCGTAATTCCTCCGAATACAAACTTATCATCATTTAAATACAAACTCACATCAGGCCCTTTGCTGTCCAAAGGTGCATTGCTATCCGTTCCACCAATTATAATTTTTTCATAATAACCTGCTCCATCCTCTGATCCATTTTGAGCATAATAACTAATTCGGCCAATACCATAATTGTATAAAATATCTTTAGGAACAATGAATGTGTAACTGAAATAACCATTAACAACACTTACTTTCCCTTTGTATAAAATATTTTTTTGTAATTTAAATGTAAAAGGTGGTGTTGCTGACCCATCGTTTGATAACGTATTTACATTTTGAGATTTATCAAAAACAGTAGGATATAAAATTCCATTATAGCTTGTTAGCACAGCATTGTTTTTATCTCGCACAAAACCGCTTATAGTTATAGTCGATAACGCTCTGATGGTATCCAACGAAAAAGCAGTAACTGCAACAGCATTGATAGAATCTGTTGAAATTTTATGCTTTGGATATGCTAAACGCAAAGCAGGATCACCAATCAATGTAAAGTTTCTACTGTTCAACGAAGTTCCAACTGAAGTGTTTTTCATATCGTAATACAAATCACCCAAGGTTGGCATTTTGCCTCCTACTTGTGTTTCCAATGCTTTGTAAAACTCTTGATTTAAAAGGAAATTGGGTCCTGCAAAAACAACACGCACTGTACTAAACATTGCAATTGCACCTCCCGAAGGATTTAAAAACACCATTTCTCCTGCAGATGTTCTTTCAGGATCATCGTATCTTGTGAACTCACAAGTAGCTGTAAATACCAATGGTAAATTATTAATGTTTGTCCAATTGTTGATATCAGCTACCTCAACAACACGTTCATGTGCTAAGCCTAACTCTCCTCCATGTCCAGTATAATTCCAAACCAAACATCCTTTTTCAATTCTTTTATTAATCGCCTCTTTTGCTGCAGGAAAACGCTGTCCACCAGGTGTTGATTCCTGAACAAATGCATCCAAGTAAATTTTATCAATATTGTAATTGTTGTAAGTTGTATCCACCAATGTCGCCAACTTATCTGCATCCTTTTGATGTAATCCACCATCCTCATCATCGCCTACAAATGTGATTACATTACGCCAATCGCCAAAAGGTGAAGAGAATGCCAAACCCGAAGTACAAGCATTTGATATAGCAGTATAATCGAACCCAGTTTGAGTATAGTTTAAAACTTTATTTACACATGCAGCAGCCTCTGCTTTTGTTTTTACAGGAAAGCGACCAACACCAATATCAACTGCATCCGATCCAAACAAACCTTCGGAATCATCTAGCATTCCAAAATAATCATCTGATACATACGACTGCGTTAATACGGTTGAGTTGAACGATTGATAGGTAGGTATAAAATTACTATTACCACTGTAGTTCTTTTTATTTTCATAAGAACCATCTCCCATCAACAATAAATATTTTGGACGTTCGGATGCTATTGCTGCTCTATCGTAAAACATTTTTACGAAATTTCGTATTGCAGAAATGTCTCTAGAACCAGAAGAAAATTCATTATAAATTTGTTGAGGAGTTACAACAACAGTTGATAGTGTGTCTGCATTTTCATGAAAAAGCGCTAAACGAACGGCTTCGTCATAAAAATCAGGATGAGTAACAATGATATAATCTTTTTGAGCAATTCCATGCAAATCCTGGTTCTCTATTTTTCCAATTTTTACAGGACTCAAATAACCGCTACCTGTGAATCCTACATATTCTTTAATTGTATCGGATGGCATTGTAAATTGATACGTTGTTCCTGAAGCTGAAAGAACTTGGTTGGACACATTTGTAACATCCGAAACGTCCCAAACCTGAATTAAACTATTACTCACCAAATTGAACTGAGCCACATTTCCTGCTCCAATAGAAGCTACATCTCTAAAATGCATTTGTGAACCACTCATTGTCAAATTACGTTTTGCATTTACTAGGATGTAGTCCAACCATGCTTGTGCATTGGTCGTTTGTTTAGTCACATTTACTGTAATTACTGAACTTGCAGGATTATAAGTATAACAGGTTGATGCAACACGCGCATAATCGGAATAAACACTACCATCCACGCTAGGAACGGATAATGATGAACTTCCAGAGCCACTTGTAATTGAATAATTAGCATTACTTGACGAACCTGACTGTACTAAACGAGAAGCTAATGCAACTTTTACTTTTACTGGTGAGCTTGTTACGATATTCGGAAATGAAAAAGAAAAATTATACGAAGAAATATTGTCAAACAATTCACCAAACCATTGTCTGCCCGATTTTATAAAATTTACAGATTCCGTTTCATGAATTGCATAATCATCAAAACTTGTAACAACGTGTGTTGCAGGAGTTGCAACCGAACTAACATTCTGAATTCTTTTCCCTAAACCACTATCAAAATTGATAAAATAATACGATGAATCGGAAAATAGATGTTCATCATGCAAAAAATCAGGACATGTTCCGCCTGCACTGTATTGCCATTTAGAAGATGATTTTCCGTAAAACAAGACATAATCAGTTGGATCAAAAACACCATCCGACTCTCCATTCACAACAATTGCATTTTCAACCAAATCATCCAAATGCGGATCGGAATTTAATTCGGGTAACATTGTTCCGCCATTACCATAAACACGAATATTACGAGGATCAATGGTTACAACATCAATTCCTAAACTTTCTAAAAAAGTACGATCAATTTTATAAACACCATCTTTATAAATTGAAATTTTGTACCAATCACCTGTTTTTAAAACAGAATTAGCAGCATAAACAGCTGCACGGATAGCTGATTTCGTATCATAATTGTATACTATATCAATTTCAAACGAAACTAACTTTTCAACCTGACCGGAAAATGGATTTTTGCGAAGTGGAATAAATGTAAAAACGCCATTTTTAGTTCCTTTTGAATTTAAAATGGATGTTTCTGGACTAATAGCAGTGTTTATTTTAGAATAATTTTTGATGGTGTTCGCCTCTGCAGGTAAAAGGGGGACATAAACTTCATTTGTCAATTTTACAGAAAAGGAGGCAATTTCGTTTGACAATGCTATTTTTTGATAAAAACGAGGCAAAAATGAATCCTCCATGGTGTATTGAGCACCTTCAAAACTCAATAAGTTTAAGAAATCGGTAGCTACCAACTTCTCTGTACGAATGCCTTCCCAAGCTATTGAATAACCAGTATTTTTTACTTTTACTTGCGCAAAAGCAAAATTCAGGGCAAAGAATCCACTCAAAAAAAGCAATTTTATTCTCATATTTTCACTAAAATTGGATGTCAAATTTAACTAAAATTGGGGTTTAAAACTTGGATTATATTTTTTTTTAGTTAAATTTGTGTTTCGTTTGTGTCTATTTCAACAAAAATAAAAACGAATTGTTGCAAGTAATATTGTGTAATATTTTCGTAAAAGTGAAACTTTATTGAAAAAAAGATGTATAATTGTGTCCCATATAAAACTGGTTTATTATGTTAAAGCGTATTGTTTTAATTTTAACTGTGTTATTTTCTCTAGGAATAAGTGAAAACTTATTTGCTCAAGACCCTGAGTTTACTCAGTTCTACGCAAATCCACTTTATCTTAATCCGGCATTTGCAGGAACTGCAAGATGTCCGCGTGTGAATTTAAATTACAGAAATCAATGGCCAGCAATTTCTGGAACCTATGTTACCTATTCAGCTTCTTATGATCAACATTTTGATGCATTGGCAGGTGGATTAGGTTTATTAGTTACCAACGATAAAGCTGGACAAGGGACATTAACAACAACAAATGTTGCTGCAATGTATTCTTACCAATTGAATATTAACAGAGAGTTTTCAATGAAATTTGGATTTCAAGCCGCTTATTTTCAAAAAAGTATCGACTGGAGTAAATTAACTTTTGGTGATATGATTGATGAAAGAAGAGGTTTTGTTTACAATACGAATGAAGTACCAGGTTTATCTAAAAAATCAAATGTCGATTTATCTGTTGGTTTATTAGGATATAGCAAACGTTATTTCTTTGGTTTTGCTGCTCATCATTTAACACAACCAGATGAAGGATTGATTGGACCAAGTAAATTACCAATGAAACTTACAGGACATGCTGGTGCTGTTTTACCAGTTGGTGACAAAGGAAACGAAACATACATTTCTCCAAATGTATTGTACCAAAAACAACAAGATTTCCAACAATTAAACTTAGGTGTTTATGTAAATAGAGGATCAATAGTAGGTGGTCTTTGGTACAGAAACCAAGATTCATTTATTGCTTTGATTGGATTCACTCAACATTTCTTTAAAATTGGATACAGCTACGATGTAACTGTTTCTAAATTAACAAATGCTACAGCAGGATCTCATGAGGTATCTTTTTCACTTCAATTTGAGTGTAAACCGAAAAAGAAAAAATTTAGAACTGTAAGTTGTCCTTCGTTCTAAACAATAATAATAAAGATTTTAAGTTTTAAATTACATCAACCAAAAATAACACAATGAAAAAAGTATCAAGCAAAATACTTGTAATTGGCGCAACCGTTGCAACGTTAGTTTCTTGTCAAAAAGAACGCTCACCTGTTACTGCTTGGGAGTATAACAACCCAAAAAATGGTGGATTTGAAGTTGTTCCTTACGAAGAGCAAGAAACAGGTCCAGGTTTAGTACTTGTACAAGGTGGTACATTTACAATGGGAAGAGCTGAACAAGATGTTACTTACGATTGGAATACTATTCCAAGACGTGTAACTGTTTCTTCATTTTATATGGATCAAACAGAAGTAAGAAACTTGGATTACTTAGAATACTTGTATTGGACAAATAATGTATTTGGACCTAACTATTATGATGTTGTTAAAAAAGCAATGCCAGATACTTTAGTATGGCGCGATCGTTTAGCATACAACGAACCATACGTTGAATATTATTTAAGACATCCATCTTACAGAGATTACCCTGTAGTTGGTATCAACTGGTTACAAGCATCCGATTTTTGTGCTTGGAGAACTGACCGTGTAAATGAGTTTATCTTGATTCGTGAAGGTATCTTAGAACACAATCCTACTCCTGACGAAAACGTATATTTTAATACTGATCAATATTTAGCTGGTAAATGGCAAGGAACGGTTTTAACACCAATTCCATCTATGAGTCCAAATGGTGGCGACCGTTTAGTGCGTATGGAAGATGGTATCTTCTTACCACGTTACCGTCTACCGACAGAAGCTGAATGGGAATATGCTGCTTATGGTTTAATTGGAAACACAATTGGTGAGCGTATTACCGACAGAAGATTATATCCTTGGAATGGTGCTGGTGTTCGTAATCCTGATTCTAAATATTTAGGACAAATCATGGCGAACTACCAAAGAAGTAATGGTGATATGATGGGTGTTGCTGGTCAGTTAAATGATGCCGGTGATATCACAACTCCAGTATTCTCTTATTGGCCAAACGATTACGGTTTGTATAACATGGCTGGTAACGTATCAGAATGGGTAATGGATGTTTACCGTCCTTTATCACCTGAAGATAAAGCTGATTTCCGTCCGTTCCGTGGTAACGTATTTAAAACACAAGAGCGTGATGTTGATGGTATCATGATTAACGATACAATTAAATACGATGCTGATAGTAATATCGTAAGTGTACCAGGTATGGTGCGTTGGAGAGATGTTAGCATTGCTGTTCCAGATGATAACTTGGATGAACGTAGAAACTACAAATATGCTGATAACATCAACTATTTAGATGGAGATGTTCAATCACAAGCAGTAGGATTAAACGGACAGGCATGGGATACACCTTGGGATGCTGCATCAGTAGGAAAACCTGAAAGTAATGGTATGTACGAATACAGTATTACCTCTATGATTAACGATAAAGCTCGTGTTTATAAAGGTGGTAGCTGGAAAGACCGTGCATATTGGATGGTACCTGGTACAAGAAGATTCTTGGATCAACGTCAGTCAACTGCATGGATTGGATTCCGTTGTGCTATGACACGTGTGGGTAGCCCAATTGGTTTAGGCAACTAATACAAAAACATAATAATAAAAAAAGCGAGAGGAAATCCTCTCGCTTTTTTTTGTGTAATCCATTTACAAAAAAATAAATGAAAAGTATCCTTCGTAATAAAGCTAATTGGCTGTTAATATTTTTACTTTTTACTTTTATTCTTTTCTGCTGTAATAATAGTACCAAACAGAAATCTGCTGTATTAAAAAAGGCTAGTCTAAATGATTCTTTAGTGAAGGAGTTAAATACCATTCGTATATATGACCAAGAGCATCGAAGCGACACAACAACGATGGGAATGCAAAGTCAAGCACAGAATGATGCATTTAATTTATCGAAGATTGAGAGAATATTAAATAACTACGGTTGGCCACATCCTGATACAATTGGAGAATCTGGTTCTGAAACAATTTTATTAGTACTACAACATTCACATATTTCTATACAACGAAAATACTTACCAATGGTTAGAAAAGCAGTAATTGATGGCAAATTATCAGGCAAATCATGGGTGTTTTTAGAAGACCGAGTTTCCTTAGCAAATACAGGCAAACAACTATATGGAACTCAAGTTGAAACAAATCAAAACACAGGAGAATACTTTATTTCACCCATAATAGATGAACGCAATATAAATATTAGAAGAAAAAAAATTGGACTTGAAAGCATTGAGACTTATGCTTCCTCTTGGGGAATAAACTACAAGATTTCATATTAAATGAAAATAGAATAACGAATTCAACTATTAAATAACCCAACAAAAAAAGGGCTGAATTTATCAGCCCTTTTTCATTTACACTCTTCTTTATTTTTTCTTTCCTTGTTGTTGTTGCTTCGCCATTTCTTCGAGGCGTTGCTGAAACTTAGAAACCTTTTTCGGTTTTAATTTATTCTCTTGAATTTTACGGTGCAATGCATCGTGGTCAATTACAAATTTTTGCATCACCCATGTTTGTCCGAAGGTAAACATGTTTGCTAAGAAATAATACCAGCTCAATCCAGCTGAATAGTTATTTAAGAATCCTAAGAATAATATTGGCATTAAATACATCATCCATTTCATTCCAGGCATTTGATTGGTATTACCCATCAATTGACTATTACTCCAAGTATAAAGCAAGGTTGAACCTGTCATTAATAATGCAAATAAACTCACGTGATCACCATACCAAGGAATACTGAATCCAAAGTCGTAAACCGAATCGTAAGTCGATAAATCATGTGCCCACAAGAAACCTTGTTGACGCATTTCGATGGATGCAGGGAAAAAGTTAAACAATGCAATCAAAATTGGCATTTGCAACAACCCGCCATTGGGTTTACACCTGCTTGTTTGTACAATGCCATCGTTGCTTGTTGTTTTTGCATCGCATCACCATCCTTGTATTTTTCATTCAATGCATCTATCTCTGGTTTCAACACCTTCATTTTTGCCGAAGAAAGAACAGTTTTGTAAGCAATTGGCAATAACAATAATTTAATGATAATGGTTAAAATCAAAATGATGATACCATAATTTAAGTTCATATTGTCAAGTACGTTAAAAATAGGAATCACTAAAAAGCGGTTCATCCATCCAAATATTTTCCAACCCAAATTGATTTGTTTTTCCAATCCTAAATCATACCCTTTTAATGTTTGGTAATGGTTTGGACCAAAATAAAATTTCATTGGAAAACTTTCAGAAGCTCCATGAGCATATGGAATAGCCATGTTTGCAGCATACTCTTTTGTAAAGCTTCCACCATGAATGGTTTTGCTTTCCAAATCACCTAATGTTTCAAAACCTTTATCAGCAATCAATACAGAAGTAAAAAATTGTTGTTTAAAACCAATCCACTTTGTTTTTGTTGGCATTACTAATTTTTCATCACTTGCCTCACTCAACTTATCCACCTCTTCTTCTCCATTCATATAATAAACAGTAGAAGCACGTTGTTGTGTTTCGGTATGAAGCTCTTGTTTAGGCAATTTCATTTCCCAATTCAAATCCAATTTTTTTGTACTCGCAGCAATTACATCTTGCAAGCCAACCGTGTTCAAAGTAAAACCAACTAGATAATCGTTTCCTTTTAATGTGTATACATACTCAATGTATTTTGATTGATCGCCTGCATAAGCTTTCAATGAAATTGATTTTGATTGATCACCAGCAACAGTAAATCCTTCTACATCATTTGTAAAATACAATGAATCAGTATTAATTTTTAATGAATTTGCTGTGAAGGATAAATTTTGAGCAGATGAATCTGCATAAAATAATATCAATGGTTTACCATCAAATGTTTTATAGTTTTTTAATTCCACAGAAGCAACGCGTCCACCTTTTGAAGAAAGGCTCATTTTCAACACATCGTTTTCGAGTGTGATTAATTTAGTTGTTCCAGAAGCCGCTTGAGCAAAAGCACCGAATGCTTGTTTTTTAATAATCGCTTTAACAGAATCGGAATTCATTAAGCTATCAGGAATAGCAGCAGTAGCTTGAACTGTTTTGGTAAGTGCAGTCTTTGCAGCAGCTTCGGCAAGTGTTTTTTGAGTTTGTTCGTAGTTTACTAGTGAATCAGCAGCACGTTGTTTTAGTGCTAATTCCTCTTTACTTGGTTGTGACATAACTAACCAACCAATTAATATCCCACCTATCAATAATAGACCGAGAATCGAATTTTTATCCATTTTACGCTAAAATTTAGGGCGCAAAGATAATAAAAATTAACGCTATCAGCCTCTAAAAACTTAAATAGAAATTATTTAACGGGGATTTGAAAATAGGAGCCAATATCTTCGATAGAAGCACGTAAATGCTGCAATTTATCGTTTTCGCGAACTTTATCCAACACTCCTTGAAACTTCTCAACATATTGTTTTCTACCTGTATTTATCCATTGAGAAGCATAATAAACCGATTTAATCGTAAAATCGTTCTCAAGATTTTTACTGGTAGTTGATGTAAGTTTTTCGTAGCGCTTATAACATTCTTGAATACTCGCATGATCTTCTAAGAAAAAATAGCCCGTAATTAAAATAGCAAAAAGTGCATCGTATAAACGTTGGAAAGCAATTTGTTGGAAATTTACAAGTAACAACTCCAATTTTTCAACGCCTTTTTTTACATCGGCTTTGGTTCCTAAAATAAGGAAGCCACAATAAATACTATTCAAATTAATATAACGAACGTAAAGCCCTTCGTTCCAAATTGGCTTTGAAAGAATTTCTTCGCACTTGTTTTTATTAAACTCTATTTGTTGCTTTATTTCCTTCGGTAAGTTTTCGTAATAATCTTTTTTGTAACCTTGATTGTAGTGTGTTAAATAATAACTTGCCTGAATACTCAAATAAATAATTTCAGGAGTATTGAGGTAATTCTTCCAAAAACGCAAAGGTTCTCTTTTCTTAATAAGGGCAGATGCTTCCTTCTGAAGTTCATCCTTGTTCAATTTATAGATTAAATGTTTTAATTTTAAATAATCTACATTCAATTGAATATCGTCTGAAAAGGAGAACACTACAAAACCGTTTTTTTCTAAATCATCGGTAAGTCTATTCAACTCATCTAAAACTTCATCTGCAAAGAAATGTGCATCATTCAGATAATTTAATGTTTGACAATAAGCAAAACGACTTAAAAACTGAATACTAAGTGTTTTACTATTGCGGTATAAATCATAAAACTTTAAATGCTCTTGCATTTCAGCATCGGAAAGCACACTTTTTCCTTTAAAATTCAGATTTTCTCTCATGTAAAGATAAATCTGATTGATAATGTGCTCACTCTTTAAAATATCATTTATTTGTTGATGATATTTAATGGCAGCATTTTTATTTTCCGTAATTTGAGCTTGCTGAGCATAGTATTTCAATACGGCATTCAGTGTTGTAAAATCCTCTATTTTATCGGCAATATCCAATAATATTTCAGCTAATTTATTTGCCTTTTCAAGCTCCCCTTTATTTATGAATTTTTCAATTGCAGAAATATTGTGAGTTAAGTAAGAAGGGTAGTTTCTGCTTAAATAAGATGTTAAACGAAATGTATAATGTACTAACTGAAAAAACTTTTTCTTGCTTTTTTCATCTTTAGAACCATACACTGCTTTACAAAGGTCATCTGATTCCTTTTGTCCCCACTCATCGTTACGAATTTGTGTAATTAATCGAAAAGGTAATTCTGCATTATTTTCTTTCAAATGATTTTTGAATTCATTGAAATGAAAATCATCAAGAAGTAATATAACTTTTTGTATGCTTAACATTATAGTGGTTTTAGTAGTCGTTTTTGTTTATACAGCCCTAAAATAAATAAAATATTATCATTAATTAAATTATTCGTTCAATTAACATTTTTTTTGTGAAAAACGACAAACCATTTTTTTCCAATTCTGAATCTGAGAAAAAAAAACAATGTTCTGATATTTGTTACCAATCCAAGACTAAAAAGCTCCAATTATGTTATTGGATAATGGTTATAGCGATTTTTATGCAAACAAAAAATGTCTGATTAGTGAACTAGCAATTGGAATTGTATTGCCCAAAATGGCCATTTACATTTGTATAAATAATTTAAACCCAAAAGCAAATGAAAATATCTAATCTGTTTTTTTCAGCATTTATGCTCGTAATATCGAGCTCGATAGCGCAAACGTACCTTGTCGGACATAGACAAATTACCTACCAAGACCCTGCACGTGGGAACAGAAGTATTCAAACGGAGATTTATTACCCAGCTGCAACAGCAGGAAACAATGTAGCAGTAGAAACAGGAAGTTTCCCAATCATTGTTTTCGGACATGGATTTGCAATGGCATGGGATGCTTATCAAAACATATGGGAAGACTTAGTGCCACAAGGTTATATTATAGCTTTTCCGCGTACAGAAGGAAGTTTGATTCCAGCACCAGACCATGATGCATTTGGTAAAGACTTAGCATTTTTAATTACAAAACTGCAAAGTGAAAACACCAATGCGTCTTCACCTTTTTTTAACCATGTTAACAACAAATCCGCATTAATGGGCCATTCAATGGGCGGAGGAAGTTCCTTTTTAGCAGCTAAAAACAACACTACCGTAACAACTATGGTAACTTTGGCTGCAGCCAACACCAATCCATCCTCTATAACAGCAGCACAAAATGTAACAGTACCAAGTTTAGTAATTGCAGCTGCGAATGATTGCGTTGCTCCTCCGGCCGACCACCAAATTAAAATGTACGATTCATTAGCATCTGTGTGCAAAACCTATTTAAGTATTACTGGTGCTGCACATTGCGAATTTGCAAACTATAACTTCAACTGTTCATTCGGACAAACAACCTGTTCACCTCAACCAACAATATCGGGAGCTGAACAAAAAGATGTTGTTTCTGATTTTACAAAACTTTGGTTCCAATATTATTTAAAGGACAATTGCAATGCATGGACTATATTCAATGATTCTTTAGCTAGTTCAAATAGAGTTACAAGTACACAAGGTTGCACCATCAGTAATCCTGTAATTAATCAGAGTGGAGTTGTGTTACAATCAACACCAGGAACAACTTACCAATGGTATTTAAATGGCAATGCAATTGTTGGAGCTAATTCTCAAAACTATACTGCAACTCAGTCAGGAAATTATTATGTGGAAGTAACATATTACAACACTTGCCCATATCCATCAAACACAATCAATATTTCGATAACAGGTTTACATGCAAATACAATTAGTAATAATCTATCTATTTATCCTAATCCAGCAAACGACTTTATTGTCATCAATTATTCACCGAAGCAAGATGAAAACAATGTAATTCGTTTACGCAACATTATGGGACAAATAGTAATTGAAAAGAATATTTCCTTTTCTGCAAACAATTTAAAAGCAGAAAAAATTGAATTGAATGAGCTACGTTCAGGAGTTTATTTCTTGGAAATAAAAAACGAAAACATGAGCTATACCGAAAAGATTATTAAAAAATAAACGATTTTTTGTTGGGGATGAATTGCCCGTTTGTTCGATGAACAACGGGCTTTTCTATTTCTCAATTCTCCAGTCGATGGGAGCTATGCTTTCAGTTTCTAAAATGCGATTGGTTTTAGAAAAATGCTTGCAGCCAAAAAATGCTCCACGAGCCAATGGCGATGGATGTGCTGCTTTTAAAATAAAATGTTTTTTATCGTTAATCAATGCTTCCTTTGTGTGCGCAAAATTCCCCCACAACAAAAACACCACTCCTTTTTTATTATCAGAAATGGCTTTGATAACAGCATCCGTAAATGTTTCCCAGCCTTTCTTTTGATGCGAGCCTGGAGTGTTTGCACGAACAGTGAGCACCGCATTTAATAATAACACCCCTTGATCGGCCCAAGGTTCCAAATTTCCCGAATAGGGAATGGGAATTCCTAAGTCGGTATTTAATTCTTTAAATATATTTTTTAATGATGGTGGACTTTTTATTCCTTCGGCAACAGAGAAACATAATCCATTTGCTTGCCCTGGTCCATGATAGGGATCCTGTCCAATGATTACTACTTTTACCTTTGAAAATGGTGTACGGTTAAATGCCGAAAAAATTTGAGGACCCGGAGGGTATACCACAAACTGCTTTTTTTCCTGAACCAAAAAGTTTTTTAATTCAGCAAAATAAGGTGCTTTAAACTGGTCGGACAAGAGCGTTTTCCAACTCTCATCAATCATTATATCACTCATATTTTAGGCTTAAGCCTTCAAAAATAGACCTAAAAATCAATTATTTTCAATATTGTGTAAAAAATAGTTCCTACGAGACTTGCAAAAATCAAGAATAATTGTAATTTTGTGAATCTAAAAAAGATTTTCTCTAAACCTTTTTATCAGAAAAACATGAAAAAAATTGCACTATTTACATTATCAGTTGTTTTTGTAGGTTCACTCTTAACCTCTTGCCGTAGTCACGAACGTTGCGCTGCATATGGTAAAATCAACAAAATTGACACTGGAAAATCTTTTACAGATAAAACTGAAAAAGCAATCTAATAATTTAATTTATACTTCTACTCGATGAAAAAAACAGCCTCTCTTTTAGCAATTATCTTACTTACTTCGTTGTTTGTATCATCTTGTAAATCGCATGGTGGATGTGCAGCTTATTCAAAAGCAAACACACCTTCTCAATCAGCGAAATCAATTTAATGATCCTATTATGAATTGGTTGAAACTTGTTAACGAAAGCCAATTAGAAGAAATACAAAACAACTCCTTTAATCCAACGATTAAAGGAGTTGTTCTATTTAAACACAGCACACGCTGTTCTATTAGTTCAATGGCGCTTTCTCGCTTCGAAAGAGGTTGGTCACTTGACCAAGAAAAAGCACCTGCTTATTATCTAGACTTATTAAATTACCGCCCTATTTCCAGTCTCATTGCCGATAAATTTGCTGTTGAACACGAGTCGCCCCAAGTATTAGTTATAAAAGATGGTAAATGCATTTACCATGCTTCGCATTCCGAAATCAATGTTTCGGATATTGAAAAAGCACTTAATAGTTAAAAACAATCGTTTGTTTTAACTCTGCACTTAAGCTTTTTGCTACAGGACACGTATGAGCAGCATGTTCCAATAAGTCTTTATCCTTGTCCGAAAAATTATTCTTTGGCATTGTAAACACCACCACAATCTCCCCTACTCGTCTAGGATTTGACTCCATGTTCTTCGTAATTTCTACAGTAGTTCCTTCTATATTAATTGAATGTCTATCGGCTACAATTCCCATAATCGTAAGCATACAACAGCCCAGTGAGGTTGCTAATAAATCCGTTGGTGAAAAAGCCTCTCCTTTTCCATTATTATCCGTTGGAGCATCGGTAATGATGGTATTACCCGACTGCAAATGAACGGCCTGTGTTCTTAAATTACCAGTATACGTTATTTTTGATGTTGCCATTTGACAAAACAATTTAAGGATTTTTGCGTTTTTATAATTACATTTGTAATTGTAACAAAGGTAATATAATGTACAAACACATTCTTGCTTTTCTTCTTATTTTAATGTCTTCATTTGGAGCTTCGGCTCAGTTGAAGGATGATCAAACACGCCTAGATAATGGAGAGGACGTTAACGTATTGTACAAAAACGAATCTACATTTGGCGCCTACATACACACTGCTGGCGGAATAGGCTTGGCTTACCGAAGAGGGCAGCATGTGAGTGGAACTAGAAAAAGAATGCTTGAAGTAGAAATACAAAATTTCAAACATCCCAAAGAAGTAAAAAGTGTTAACCCTGTTTACGATAATGCAAAAGGATTTGTATACGGAAAGTTGAATTCATTTTTAATTATCCGACCAGGTGTTGGTTTCCAAAATGCATTGTACCAAAAAAGCGATAAAAAAAGTGTAGAAATACGATTCTCCTATTTTGTAGGACTTGATTTAACCTTTGCAAAACCTACCTATTTAGAAGTTATTTACAGACGTGGATCACTGGAAACACCAACCATTGCGACAGAACGTTACGTACCAGGAACATACAACGATACCATTTCGAACATTTATGGAAAAGCATCGTTCTTCAGAGGAATGGATAAAACAACCATTCATCCCGGACTATATGGAAAAATTGCCTTCAGCTTTGAATATGCCGACCGTTACAACAAAATTAAAGCAATTGAAACAGGAGCAGTAGTGGATGCCTATCCTTGGAAATTGCCAATGATGGCTCATACTAAAAATCAACAAGTTTATATTCAACTTTACCTGAAAATTATTTGGGGTAAAAAGTGGTTCTAAGAATAACGATTAACAGATAGAAACGTGATGAACGAAATAACAACTACCAAAGAAGAAAAACAATTTGCAAGAAAACCTGATTGGTTAAGAGTAAAATTACCAACAGGAAAAGAGTACGCTCAAGTTCGCCAAATTGTATCTACTCATAAATTACATACTATCTGCGAAAGCGGAAATTGCCCAAACATGGGAGAATGCTGGGGAGCTGGAACAGCAACCTTCATGATTCTTGGAAACATTTGTACCCGTTCCTGCGGATTTTGTGCAGTAGCAACAGGGAAACCATTACCAGCAGATTTAAAAGAACCAGAACGTGTTGCCGAATCAGTGCGTTTGATGAATATCAAACACTGTGTAATTACTTCGGTGGATAGAGATGATTTAAAAGATGGCGGTTCTACCATTTGGGTAGAAACAATCAATGCCATTCGTAAAGCGAGCCCACAAACCAAATTTGAAACACTGATTCCCGACTTTCAAGGAAAATGGGAAAACCTACAACGCATCATTGATGTAAATCCAGATATTGTTTCGCATAATTTAGAAACAGTTAGACGATTGACCAAACAAGTACGTATTCAAGCAAAATACGATAGAAGTTTAGAAGTAATTAAACGATTGCACGATGCAGGTGTTAAAACCAAATCGGGAATTATGCTTGGCTTGGGTGAAACGGAAGAAGAAATCTACGAAACAATGGATGATTTGAGAGCTTCAGGATGCGATGTACTCACGATGGGACAATACCTACAACCAACTCCAAAACATTTGCCTGTTGCAGCATTTATCCGTCCGGAAGCATTTGCGAAATACAAAGAAGCAGGTTTAGCAAAAGGATTCCGTTTTGTTGAAAGTGGACCTTTGGTTCGCTCTTCATACCATGCGGAGAAGCATATTTTTTAGAAGGTTTTCTAAATTTTTTATTCAAGACTTTTTATAGGGTCTATTTTAGGACAATACAAAAATGTACTGAACTAAAAGGAACTGCAAAAAGTATTCTACAGATGAAAAATGCATTTGCACAAACTCTGCATTGAGTGTGATCATTTCTAAGGCAATCATTTTTTTTCTAATCGACTGTAAATTTTCCACATTCGGTTCGGCCACTTTTATTCGTCAGTTGATAAAAATAAATTCCATTTGATAAATTGTCTCTATTTATTGTTGTTTGCGAATTTAGAATTGAATATTGTTTTAATAATTTGCCATAAACATTGAATATTTTTAAGTCTGAATTTAAATATTCAAACCCTGAAATTTTGATTGTTGAATTATCATGGAATGGGTTGGGGTAAATTGAAATATTTTTTGAAAAAGCTGGCACATTTGAAACTGAAATTATGCAATAAGAAGAGGCTCCCGGATAAATATAACCCGAATCGCCAACCATACATTCTATTAGGTCGTTGCCCGATAAAGGAAGAAAATATGTAGGTGAAAGTAAATAAGAAGAACTTCCAACCCCTTCAATCCACTTAGCATAAGAATCCAGATGCAATTGTCGAACGTATCCAGTTGAAGTTAGAACAGTATCAACATAGGTAACTATAACTGTATCTGGATTTGTGACACTTCCACCTAAAGGATTAAAAATGGTATCCCCTAGAGCTAAATTAAAATCATATAACACGTATTCGGTTGAGGATGTGTCTGGGACAAAATAAATAATTTTACTATTTTCTCTTAAAGCACCTTGATAACTTGAGTATCTGAAGACTTTTTTATAATTCACCGTTGAGATAGTCGTGTCGCCATACAAAGAGTATGGAGTAAACAATCCAGTCGGCATGTGAAAGTCGTCATAATATTGGTAATTCCAACTTTGATAGGTTGTTGAAAAAGGGTGATATACTGGAGTCTGAGCACTCGAGAAAAAGGGAACTATAGAAATAAGAAGGAGTAAATACTTTTTCACCAATCTATGTTTTTAAAATGTTGCCTAATTTATATATAAACACACTATGTCTTAGTCTATCCACCAATTTAAGTATGAATTGCGAACATATAGCATACAAACAAATATACTATTTTTCGAAAGATATTCCAAGAGGAGCTTCTGTTAAGAATTTGCAATAAAATAAATTATAAGGAAATGGAATACTCCAATCCAATAATGTATTGGTTTTGTGGAGAGGAAACATTGAATTCATTCTGAATTAAATAATACGCACCAAGCGTATTTCGTTTATTTAACTCATAATTTATTCCTCCTGCATAACGGATGCGGTGCCAGGTTCCATCCGACTCCACCTGACGTGGTGCTCTTAATTGGTATCTTAACTCAACAGAAACATAAGGCGTTACTTTTGTTCCTAAATCATATTTCACTTCAAATTTGCTTCTTGAAAACCATTCCGGTATCATTCCATTTGCACTTGTTTTAATATCGCGATACTCCGTTTGTAATCGATGACGGTAGGACAATCCAATTTTATCCAATTTGGTTTTTAATACAATGTCAAATGTAAAACGGTGACGAAAACTGAAAGTGTTGTCCCAATCATATTTTTCGATATTTCGATAAGACAAGGACAGCTTAACAAAATCTTTTGGCTTGTAGGAGAAACCTAAATCGGTATAAAATAAATTTAAACGAGTGATGTTTTCACGCATACGAAATTCCTCTGTTAAGAAAAATGAAAATTTCTTATTCAACTTTTTCTCTACATTGAACGTTGTCCACAAGCCTGCGTCATTAATAACTTGCCCCGAAACTGAATTAAGGCAAACTAAAAAAAATACAATGGTTATAAAACGCGACTTCACAACTCTATTCATAAAACATTATTCGTAATAATAAATTCTAATAACTGCAGTATCTTTCAAAAAATCAACTTTAGTGATACTGATACGGTTAATTTTAATTCCTGTTCTGCTTTCCAAATCCGCCATCAATTGCTCTTTAAACTCTGGCTTAATCATTTCAATATTTTCGTACTGAATAGTCTTAGATGCTTCTTTTTTAAGCAACACATTGCTTTCTAACAAATACGTAAACACTATGATAATTAAGTTTAACAAGGATAACTCATCCCAATTCCCTTTACTTACAGCAGTAATCAAACCCATTGCAATTACCAAAAACAAATAAGTCATATCCTTCATGGAGATACCTTCGGTACGGTAACGTAACATCGAGAATACGGCAAACAAACCAAATGCTGCTCCCATACTCATTTCTACTTTATTCAACAAAAAGGTAATTAAGAAGATAATAAGGTTGAAAATAAAGAAGGTAAAAAAGAACTCTCTGTTTTTATAGATGGGATAATAAATGAATCGTATTAAAATAAACACCGATACAAAATCAATCAATAGTCGGGTGAAAAATTTCAATGATAATTTTTCAAATAAATTAAAGGCTGTACCAACAGTCTCTTCGTTAAGCGCTTGTAATAGTAGCATGTGTTACTTTTTTAATGGAAATTAATTTGGGTTTAAAATTATTGTGCTTTATTTTTTCAAATAAACTGATGACACCAAAACAATATTTACTGATTGAGCCTTCACGAATATAATGTTTACGCATTACTTTTATGAATGGCGATGGTGTTGCTTTGTCTTGTTTTACTTCGGCAATTACCAAATTATCGATGTTTTTTAATTGCGCGTCATTTTTAAAATGCAAATTCAAATCGAGTGTAACGCGCTCAGGTGAATTTTTATTTACAAATGTAATTCGTGAATAGTTCACCCAAAATTTTGCTTCTAATGTATTCGGAACAATGGTAGTTTTCTCTTTTAACAGCACTTCTGCTTTATCTTGAATTTTGCCATCTATTTGCTTTTGCTTTACTCTATCTTTTATGGTTCTTCCTTTATTGTTTTTGAATTTGATTTCAAAAAAATTAAGCTCCGACTCTACATATCTTCTGAAGCGTACTTTATAACGATTCAGTTTTCCTCGTCTGTGTTGATGAAACAAATCAAAATCAGGCGTATCAAAATACAAGGATTCATACTGACTAATACGATTACCATTTACTTCTAAAATTCGGTACTGGTCTTTGACATCGGCCAAAATAGAGGGTAGACTTTCCAGTCGAAACAAAAATTTCGTATCTGTTCTATCCATCAATTTCACACTATCCATTTCGGCTAGTGTAATCGGGGTAAACGTATTTAATATTTCTTTTACTCGATCCAACTTAAAATTCGTATGTATATTTTTTAGTCTGAATAAGTTCTCCAGCACCATTGTAGGTTTTCTTTTCGGTCTTCAAACCATTTTTATCGTAAGTAAACAAGGATTTTTTAATTGTTTTGCCTTTATCATCATAAGTCAATTCTTGAATTTTTTCGTCCAAGGCATTGAATGTGAAAATTGTTTTTTCAACTACTTTACCTTGTGCATCGTATACAATTTCGGTAAAAGGGTTTTTGTCTTTGTATTCGGTAACGGTTTTCTTTTTTACATTTCCTTTTTCATCAAATGTAATCTCTTCAACCACATCGTTGTTCTTATTAAACTTTCGAGTTGCTTTCTTTTTAAAGCTGCCATCCTTGTTGTATTCTTCTTCCTCAATTACATTCCCATTGGCATCGTACTTTTCATACGATTCCTTTTTTAGTTTACTGTTAGCATCTTCTTTCGATTCAACAACAGTAACCGAAGTTGATTTTATTTTAAATTTTTTAATTTCTTTCTTGCTTTGAGCAAAGCCAAAGAACGAAAAGAGAGACAGCAATAAAACAATTAGGTATTTCATAGATTTAGTCTTTTATAGTAAACTCACCAGCATCAACCGTTTGTTTTTTGTCGGTAATTTCAACTGTTTTTACAATGGCTTTTGTACCAGAAGGTCCAGGGTCTTTTGAATACACATAAACGGTATACGTCCCTTTTCTCAAATATTTGAATTCGAACGTTCCATCGTAACTGCAGGAAATTTTGTCGCCATAAGAAACATCATCCCCATAAATGATATACACATCTTCATTCATCCCTACACGGTCGTTGGCAGATAAATGAACAGTAAATGTAGCATCCCATTCTTCCACCCAAATATTTCCTTTGATGGACGAATTTCCGCCTTCGCCAGCAGGTTTTTTACACGAAGAAAAAGCAAATGATGCAAAAGCAATAAGTACTAAAACAATTTTTTTCATAAAATGTAAATTTAATGTCAATACAATATTAAGTTAATATTTGCTCAAATAAAAGGATTCAAAGCAAAGTGGTTTAATAATTCGTTTTCACAATTATGTATTGATAGCTACTTTTACAATACAAATTTTATTCAGCAGCTAAAACAATAGACGATATTTAAAATCAAATCCCTTGATGTGTGAATTTTCAATTTTAAAGACCAAATATAACACCTAAAAGAATGACCGAACAAGCAATTCTATAAATAGCTTAATTTACTTAAATAACTTACCTTTGAATACTCATACGATTTGAATAAAATGAATAAAAAAGAACTTAAAATAGAATTTTTAGAATACGACTCCGAAAATGAGTTGAGTGCTAAAGAACAAGAATTATTGGTAAGAGCCAGAAACATAGCCGATTCGGCCTATGCACCCTACTCCCAATTTTATGTGGGAGCAGCTCTTTTATTAAAAAATGGTGAAATAATTACCGGAAATAACCAAGAGAATGTAGCCTACCCTAGCGGTTTGTGTGCCGAAAGGGTTGCCATTTATGCAGCTGGAGCTCATTTTCCAGAAGTGGCCATTGAGGCAATTGCGGTTACTTGCAAATCGAAAACATTTCATGTAAATGAGCCTTTATCGCCTTGCGGGGCTTGCCGACAAGCAATTGCGGAATATGAAATGCGTTATAAATCGAACATTAAAATAATTTTAGCAGGCGAAACCGGCAAAATACGTGTTGTAAAAAGCATTTCGGATTTACTGCCATTTATGTTTAAGGCCGAAGAATTGAAAAAATCCTAAGGTTTTGACCACTAAAACAATCGAAAAATTGCATATTTCATATCAATTTTATCGTTAAATTTGTTTTCTCTAAACTATAACTAGATATGGAAAAAGTTGCAGCTAAAAATAAGAAGGCATCCACCGAAGCGAAATCGGCTACAAAGTTCAGCAAAGAAACATACATGAAATGGTATGAATCAATGTTGTTGATGCGCAAATTCGAAGAAAAAACAGGACATCTTTATATTCAACAAAAAATCAGAGGTTTTTGCCATTTATACATTGGACAAGAAGCTTTGGTTGCAGGTTCTGAATCAGTATTAAGAAAAGACGACCGTGTAATTACCGCTTACCGTGATCATGCGCATCCAATTGGACGTGGAATGCATCCAAAATATGTGATGGCAGAGATGATGGCAAAAGTAACCGGCTGTTCAAAAGGTAAAGGTGGATCCATGCACATGTTTTCGAAAGAGTTTAACTTTTTTGGAGGACATGGAATTGTAGGAGGACAAATTCCATTAGGAGCGGGAATTGCATTTGCAGATAAATACAATGGAAATGATAATGTAACACTTTGTTACATGGGTGATGGAGCTGTTCGTCAGGGAGCATTGCACGAAGCATTTAACATGGCGATGTTGTGGAAATTACCAGTGATTTTTATTATTGAGAATAACAATTATGCCATGGGTACATCGGTTGAACGTACTTCAAACGTACACGACCTTTGGAAATTGGGATTAGCATACGATATGCCAGCAAAACCAGTTGATGGAATGACTTGCGAAGCTGTTCATGAAGCTATTGAAGAAGCTGTTGCAAGAGCGCGTAAAGGTGATGGTCCAACCTTATTGGAAATGAAAACCTACCGCTACAAAGGTCACTCGATGAGTGATGCACAAACCTACCGTACAAAAGACGAAGTAAAAGAATACCAAGCGCAAGATCCAATCGAAAAAGTATTGGCTACCATCAAAAAAAACAAATGGGCGAGCGATAAAGAGATTGAAGCAATTGAACAAAGTGTAGATGATATCGTTGCAGAATCAGTAAAATTTGGTGAAGAGTCGCCATACCCTACTGCCGATGAATTGTACAAAGATGTATACGTACAAGATGATTACCCATACATTATTGAGTAAAAATAATTTATAATTTATAATTTCATTTATGGCTGAAATAGTACGAATGCCCAAATTAAGTGATACAATGACCGATGGGGTTGTTGCTAAATGGCATAAAAAAGTGGGTGATAAAATAAAATCAGGTGAAGTATTAGCTGATATTGAAACCGATAAAGCAACCATGGAATTTGAATCATTTCAAAATGGTGTTTTATTACACATTGGTGTTCAAGAAGGCAAAGGTGCTCCAGTTGATTCAATCCTTGCTATTTTAGGTAAAGAAGGTGAAGATATTTCTGCATTGTTAGCGGAAGGTGCTGTAAAATCAGCAAGTGTAAAAGAAGAAGTGGTTGTAAAAACAGAAGCAAAGAAAGAAGCTGTAGAAGTAAAAATTCCTGATACTGTTCAAATTGTTCGCATGCCAAAACTTAGCGATACGATGACAGAAGGTACTGTTGCTAAATGGCATAAAAAAGTTGGAGATAAAGTGAAGTCGGGCGAATTATTAGCAGACATACAAACAGATAAAGCAACCATGGAATTTGAATCGTTCCAGGATGGTGTTTTATTACACATTGGTGTTCAAGAAGGCAAAGGTGCTCCAGTTGATTCTATTCTTGCAATTTTAGGTAAAGGTGGCGAAGATGTTGCTGCTATTGTTGCTGCGGATGCAAACAAATCGGCTGCTCCAGCTGCTGTTGCGGAAACACAAACTATTGCAAAAACAGAAGTAGTTGCTGAGAAAAAAGCTACTCCAGTAGCTTCAACTACAAGCGATGGATCAAGAGCTAAAATTTCTCCTCTTGCAAAAAAACTAGCGGAAGATAAAGGAATTAGCATCGCTGCATTAAAAGGCAGTGGCGATAATGGAAGAATTGTAAAACGTGATATTGATAATTTCAAATCGAACGGAGGCTCATCGATGCCAGCATTTGTTGGTGTAGAAAGCTTTACAGAAGAACCTGTTTCACAAATGCGTAAAACAATTGCACGCAGATTAGGTGAAAGCAAATTCTCTGCTCCTCATTTCTATTTAACAATGGAAATTGATATGGATGAAGCAATGAAAGCACGTGAAGCAATTAATACTGTTGCTGGAATAAAAATTTCATTCAACGACATGGTGATTAAAGCTGTTGCGATGAGTTTACGCAAACACCCTAAAATTAATTCATCATGGTTAGGCGATAGAATCCGTTACAACAATCACATTCATATTGGAGTTGCAGTTGCTGTAGAAGAAGGCTTATTGGTTCCTGTTGTTCGTTTTGCTGATGGTAAAACATTAACACAAATTGGAACAGAAGTTCGAAATTATGCTGTGAAAGCAAAAGATAAAAAACTACAACCAAGCGATTGGGAAGGAAATACATTCACCATTTCTAACTTAGGAATGTTTGGTATTGATGAATTCACTGCCATCATTAATCCTCCTGATGCTTGTATATTAGCAGTTGGTGGAATTAAACAAACTCCAGTTGTTAAAAACGGACAAATTGTACCAGGCAATATTATGAAAGTTACCTTGTCATGTGACCATAGAGTAGTTGATGGCGCATTGGGTTCTGCTTTCTTACAAACCTTAAAACACAATTTAGAAAACCCTGTATTGATGTTAGGTGCAAGTTCAATCTAAAATTGAAATATGTAAAAACAAAAATCCCCTTCCAAATAATTTGGAAGGGGATTTTTTTGTAGAGTATCCTAATTAAGTTTTGCTAATAGTTCATCAAATCCTTTTTCGGATTTTAAAGCGCTAAAAGCGGGATCTTTTTCCAAACGTGCTTTATCTACAAAACCATTTTCAATTGCTTTATTCAGAGCTGCAATTACTTCTGTTGATTTGTTTTGTTTTGCTTTAAGAACAGCATTTAAATAATGTGCTTCAGAATTTGTAGGATCAACAATTAAATAAATTTGAGAGAATTTTTCAGCAACTGGTAAATTATTTTGTGATAATGCTCCACCCGTTTGCATATAAGCTACTAGACTAAAATAAGCAAGGATTCTGTTTGCTTTATGCTTTTCAGTAGCATCTTTACTAGCAGACTTTTGAGCAATTCGCATTGTTTCCTTTTTCCACCAAGCTATATCTTTTGTTTGAAAATCAGCAGTATATTCTTGTTTTAATCGCTCCTCATCTTGCAATTGTTGCTCTTCCTGCTGCAAAGCTTTATCTACAGCGTTATCTGTTTGCAACAACTTAAAAGCATCGTAAAAAGGCTTTAAATCAACTAGACCATCATAAAAATTAATTGTTTTACGACACAATTGATATGCCTGATATGACTCTTTGGTAGTCATCAACGAATCCAATAACGCTACTTGAGGCTGATAATACGTATTTACCAATGCATCATTTTTAGTTTTTATATCCTTACGCATATTGTGAAATTCAAAATATAGAAATCCCTCATTCATAACATCAACTGGAGGCCATTCATGCTTTCCTTCAAATGTTAACAGCCCATGCTTTAGATTATGTCCAGCTAAATCAATCATATCGTATTTACGCATTTCAGAATAATTAAAATCATCCAAGCCTACAATTCCTAAATACGTATAATTGTTACGAGGACTTTTTGAATTAATAGCTGGATAAGCTGCACCGCAACAAATTACACCTGCTATACCACCATGAATAATGGTGGCACCATTCGCTACACGTGCACCACCCGAAAAGCCCATTAAATAAATGCGTTGCGAATCAATCGCAAAACGCTCCAACACATCAGTGTACAAATTATTTACAATGTAACTCGACTCGTTCCAAGGAATTCCATTTTTTGAAACATTTGAACCTACTAAAATATAGCCGTATTTTTCTGCTAAGTCTTTGTATTTAGCAACTGGCAACTTGCCATCTGCGTGAGGATCAAATGTGATAATTACAGGATACTTTTTAGAAACATCATAATTACTTGGTAAGTAAACTGCATAAGTTTCAGCTGGCTTTGCTTTGATGATAATTTGATCGAGCACTTCTGCCTTTTTAAAATCTTCCTTTACTACAACAGAATCCTTTGTTGAATCCGTTGATTTTTCAGTGCCCGAAGAACAAGCACCAAATAATCCTAAAACAATAGCAATACAACTGAACTTAAAAACCTTTTTCATTTTCACAATTTTATTTTTTATAAACCTGTATAATTACTTGGGGATATTTTTTTCAACTCTGCTTTAATTTCATGGCTAACTTTTAATCCATCAATAAAAACAGCAATACTATCTTTTGTAACATGTGTATTGGTACGTGTTAATTCCTTAAGCGCTTCATAAGGTTTTGGATAACCTTCTCTGCGCAATACGGTTTGTATTGCTTCAGCAACTACGGCCCAGTTATTTTCCAAATCTTTATCAAATGATTCTTTATTCAGGATTAGTTTATCCAATCCTTTTAACAATGATTTGTAAGCAATTAAACTATGTGCTAATGGAACACCTACGTTACGCAATACTGTTGAATCAGTTAAATCGCGTTGCAAACGAGAGATTGGCAATTTAGCGGCTAAATGCTCAAACAATGCATTCGCAATTCCTAAATTCCCTTCTGAATTTTCGAAATCAATCGGATTTACTTTATGTGGCATTGCCGAAGATCCGATTTCTCCTGCTTTAATTTTTTGTTTAAAATAATCCATCGATACGTATGTCCACACATCACGATCCAAATCGATTATGATATTGTTGATGCGTTTCAGTGCATCACAATACGCTGCAAAATTATCATAATGTTCAATTTGAGTGGTTGGATAACTGCGGTGTAAACCCAAGGAATTATTTACAAAGTTGTTTGCAAATTTCAACCAATCAATTTCAGGATAAGCTACATGATGAGCATTCATGTTTCCAGTTGCACCACCAAATTTAGCACCATAAGGAACTGCTTTCAATTGTGCTATTTGCGATTGCAAACGAGCAACAAACACATAAATCTCTTTTCCTAAACGAGTAGGAGAAGCTGGCTGTCCGTGTGTACGCGCAAGCATCGAAACGTCTTTCCATTCTTCACTCAAAGCCGTAAGTTTTGCAACTACTTCTTCCAAAACAGGCAACAAACATTCGTTCATTGCATCTTTCACAGAATATGGAATAGCTGTATTATTAATATCTTGAGAGGTTAAGCCAAAATGGATAAACTCCTTTTGATCAGCGATTTTTAAAGCATCTAATTTTTCTTTGATAAAATACTCCACCGCTTTCACATCGTGGTTGGTTACTTTTTCAATATCTTTTATTTGTTGAGCATCTGCTTCCGATAGATTTTGATAAATAGCACGTAAACTTGGATACAATGCTTTGTCAAAACCTTTCAATTGAGGCAAAGGCAATTCGCATAAAGCAATAAAATATTCAATCTCAACCAATACACGGTATTTGATTAATGCTGCTTCTGAAAAATAATCAGCAAGCTTTTCGGTTGTATTACGGTAACGACCATCAACTGGTGATATGGCTGTTAATTTTGTTAATTCACTCATTTGTGCTATTATTAAAAATGAAGCACGAAGATAAGAAAAAATAGTGGGACGAAAACACCTTAAAACTCAATCCTGTATCCAAAATAGTAGAATAATCCCAATTGATATTCCTTTTGGATGGATTGTGTATTTACATTGTAGGATTCTCTCAAAATATTCTTTGTTCCAAAAATATTTTCAACCACAAAAAACAGACTTTGTGCTGTCTTTTTACGATTGGTTTTGTAGGACAATTTAACATCAAAACGAGAATAATCTTTTTGTTTTTTCGAGAACGCTTCCGAGTCGACATAAACTGCTTTCCCTGCCAATTTCGACAATTCAATATCAATAGGTGTGTATCTATTTCCTCCTGCTTGCGTGTATTTTAAATCCAATGCAATGGCTTTGTTTTTATTTTTTCCGATTTGCAATTCATAACCCGCTAATGCATTTCCAACATAACCACCATTGTAACTTGTATTCCGAACAACACCATTTTTATCTTTGTATTTGGAATCATAAACAGAAACCGTTGTCAAGAAATAAAAATGATTGCTAAAGAATTTTTCAATGGTGAATTCAACCCCATAATTCTCCCCTTCTCCCGTATTCACAAGTGTATCCACCAATGGAATTCCTTCCAATGCATTCCCTACATTGATCATACTAAACGAGGAATTCCAATTTTTTTGAACAGGAACATTATTCAAATACTGGTAATAGGCTTCCAATTTAAATCTAAAATTTTTAGCAAAATTATAATCGTAGCTAAGGATTGCATGTTGACTACGACTCAAATCTAAATTACGATTACTTTTGTAATAGCTATTGCTACTAGGAATATAGGTTCCATAAAAATAATAAATAGTAGGTTGCATTTGACTATGCATACCATACGCAATGTTCAAATTTTGTTTTTTTGTTAATTGAAAACGAGCACCTAATCGAGGTTCCAATGCCCAAGTATTGTTCAACAAAAAGTTTTGATAATGCACACCACTGTTGATTGTAATTTTATCCGTTGGTCGGAATTGCCAATGCGCAAAGCCTTGCAACAATCCTGCTGTTGATTTTTTTACATCCAACTCATAAATGTATTGATTGTATTGATTGGAATAGGCGTATGAATTTGCATCAAAATAAATTAGCTGGTACGTTGCCCCTGCTTTTATTAAATGTTTTGCATTCAACTTTGCTGTTACCGTATAATTAGCAATGTAATTGGCTTCTGTCGATTTGTTTTTTCGATCCAAAAATTTCGAATTGTCAATCACCGAAATAGTATCCACGAAAGCATCCAACAATGTTCCGGATACCGAAAGATTTAATTTTCCAGATACTTTTGGATTAAAAAAATACATGTGCGAAACACCTGCAGCACCCATGCTTGTTTTAAAAACAAGGTCTTCTCCTTTGGAGATATAACTCCAATCCTCTGGCTTCAATTCACTATCTAACAATGACAATTTGCTCGTCCCACCAATTCCCCATAGCTGAAAAATTCCTGCTTTTTGTGTAGGGATATTTACTTTATAAGATACATCTTGGTATTCCGGACTAGCAGAAACACCAAATCGGATTCCTAATTTATTAAACAACTCTAAAGTAGAATAACGATAGTTTACCAAATACGAGCTTCCTTGCTTTTTTGAAATTGGCCCTTCGGCACCAAGCTCTACTCCATTTATTCCTATCTGTCCAGTAAATTCTCGCTTTTCATTGTTCCCATTTCTTAATTTCAAATCAAATACGGCAGCTGTTTTATTACCGTATTCAGCCGGAAAAGCTCCCGTTAAAAAATCGGAGTTGCCGAGTACATTATTGTTTAACATACTAATTGGTCCGCCCGTAGCACCTTGAGCCGAAAAATGATTCGGATTAGGGATGTCGACACCTTCTAATCGCCACAACACTCCCAATGGTGAATTCCCTCTAACAATGATATCATTACGTGCATCGTTGCCGCTCGAAACACCCGCATAATTGGCAACCATTTTACTGGGATCACCTCTACTACCTGCATAACGCCCCGTTTCCTCTGCCTGAAAATTTCTGGAACTCAAGGTGACTAAATCGTTGTTTGCTTTGGTTTTATCTGTTTCGGAAACAATTTCAATAACATTGGTGGTGTATACTTTTTCTCTTAATTCGATTGTTAAAACTACTTCTTTAGCAGAGGTAAGAATGATGTTTGATAAAAAGGCATCTTCATAACCCAATGAAGTAACTTTAATGGCTTGCCTACCCACTTTTACTTTATCCAAACGAAATTTACCATCTACATCTGTAACCGAACCATTTAATGTATCACTATTCAGCAATACTACATTTGCTCCAAACAAAGGTGATTTTGAATCAGCATCAATCACTTTTCCACGAATCGTTTGTGTATAGGTTTGTGAAAATGTTGCTACTGAAAATAATAAGGAAAGGAATAGTAAAATACTTCTTTTCATTCTGTCACAAAAGTAGAAAAATGAATGGTTCGTATAACAGTAAATAATTTTAACTTTGTATCGTGGAAAAACAAATGAGTATATGGCAACAATTTGTACTGGGCGTAAAATCCTACGGACAAGCATTCTCGTTTATTTTTAATAATGGATTATGGATTTATTTTATCTATCCATTATTCATTGGAATCATCCTATTCTTTGGTAGTTTTTCGGCAGCTGGATATATTTCAGACAAATTAGAAGTACTCATACTTGGCTATTTAGAGCCCGAAAATGCAGAAGGATGGTTAGGTTTTTTATCGGGTGCTTTGCATATTTTTTTAACAATTGGATTAAAAATTATTTTCTTTTTTATCTATTCCACCTTCAGTAAATACATCACGCTTATTATTATGTCACCAATAATGGCATTATTATCTGAGCGTACCGAAGAAATAATAACAGGTAAAAAATTCCCATTTGAACTTTCTCAATTTGTAAAAGATATTTTGAGAGGCATTGCTATTGCATTGAGAAACATGCTCATTGAGTTTGGCTTTATATTTTTGTGCATGCTGGTTGTTTGGATTCCAATAGCAGGATGGGTAACTCCAATCTTTTTACTTCTCATTTCCTATTATTTTTATGGTTTCTCGATGATGGATTATAGCAGTGAACGACATAAACTTAATGTGAGCGAAAGTGTTCGTTATATTCGTAAATACAAAGGTGTGGCAATTGGAAATGGCTTTATCTTTTCATTACTATTTGCATTTCCAATTATTGGCAGTATGCTATCAACAGTATTGGCACCCGTAGCTGCAACAATTGCTGTTGTAGAATTAAAAAAGTAATTTATGTCGAAACTCAAACTATCGGTTGTTTCCTATTTAAACTCCAAGCCATTCATTTATGGCTTAGAACATTCCGATTTGATAAATGAAATCGATTTACAATTAGATATTCCTTCAACCTGTGCGCAAAAACTAATCGATGGCAGTGTCGACATTGGATTGGTACCCGTTGCCATCATTCCTAAATTAAAAGAATCATACATCATTAGCGATTACTGTATTGGAGCAGTTGGAAAAGTAGCCTCTGTTTGCTTATACAGCGAAGTTCCACTAAATGAAATAAAAACAATTTTATTGGACTATCACTCACGAACCTCTGTAACATTAGTAAAAGTTCTTGCTAAAGAACATTGGAAAATTTCTCCCGAGTGGCAAAATGCATCCGAAAATTTTGAAAATAGCATTTCAGGAACAACCGCAGCAGTAATTATTGGCGACCGAACCTTTGGCTTGGAAAACAAATACCCTTATCGTTACGATTTGGCAGAAGAATGGCAAAAATTAACCGGATTGCCATTTGTATTTGCCGCTTGGGTTTCGAATAAAAAATTATCGGATGCGTTCATTCAAAAATTCAATTCAGCCTTAAAAATAGGACTCCAAAACATCAAATCCATCAGCAAAAGCATTCAAGAGCAAAATCAATACCTCACAAATGTGGAGTATTACCTTACTCAAAACATTGATTACAGCCTGAATGAGCCTAAAAAAGAAGGTTTAGCAAGATTTCTTACCTACCTTAAATCTCTTTAAATAAAGTTTTTATAATTTAACTATATTCAATATATTTGTTTTTAGTAGTTACCGAAATTTTAAAACCCAAATTATGGCTAAGAGAATACTGTATTTGTTGATGATGTGCATGATTTCATACAGCACAGCTTTTGCTCAAAAGAAAAACGTTATTGAGAAAAGTGAAGACGAACTAAAAATGTTTAATGCTCAGCAAAGTTTTTTTGCTGGTGATTTTCAAAAAGCATTGAGTATTTATAAAGATGTTTTAGCGGGCAAACCAAACGATGCAAACATTATTGGTCGAATTGCTGAATGTCATTTTGAAATGAAACAATATGCTGAAGCACAAGAAAATGCTGAAAAAGCAAAAAGCATTGATGAAAAATCTTATGAAAACACCGCTTTGATTCTTGGAAAAGTATACCACATGAATGGCAAATTAGATGAAGCTGCAACTGAATTTAATTTTTTCAAAGCCTTGGTTGGTGATGGTAAAAAAGCGGAAGAAAGTGAAATTGATCGCTTTATTAAACAAGTTGCTACTGCAAAAGAACAAATTGCAAAACCAGCAGATGTTGTTATTGAAAATATGGGTGACAATATCAACTCTGAATACGATGATAAAGCACCAATGGTAAGTGCTGATGGAAAAACATTGATTTTAACATCACGCAGACCAGGTAAAACAACTGCATTGGACAAAGAAGGTGATAACGGTTACTTCGAGGATATTTACATTTCACGTTGGGACACATTAAAAAAGGGCTGGAGCAATGCAGAATTAATTCCAGGATCTATTAATACAGAAGGACACGATGCTTGTACAAGTCTTTCACCAGATGGAAAACAAATTTATTTATACAAAAATGATATTGAAGCCGAATCACGCGGTGGTGATATTTATGTTTCAAAAATTAGTTCCTCTGGAAAATGGGGGGCACCACGCTCGATGGGAAAACCAATAAATACTACCTATTGGGAAGGTGGAGGATGTATCTCTCCTGACGGAAAATCATTTTATTTTATTAGCGAGCGTAAAGGTGGATTTGGCCATGGAGATATTTACGTATTGAAGAAAAAAACAAAGACTGAATGGGAAAAAGCACCAATCAATATCGGAGCTGATATCAACACAACAGAGGATGAAGGTGGTTTATTCTTAGCACCTGATGGTAAAACATTGTTCTTTACATCTAAAGGTCATAACTCAATGGGTGGCTACGATGTTTTTAAAACAGTAAACGAAAATGGTAAGTGGTCAACACCCGTTAATTTAGGTTATCCAATTAACACTGTAAGTAACGACTATTGTTTTTCTTTAACGGTTGATGCAAAAACAGGATTTTTCACAAGTGATCGTAAAGGTGGGTTTGGTGAACGTGATGTTTACAAAGTGGATTTAACAAATTACCCTGTTCTTGAAAAAGACATGAAAGCAAAAGCCGTAAATAACGGACCTGTTATGGCAATTCTTAAAGGTGATGTGTTTGATGCAACAGCTGGTGCTGGAATGGAAGCAGAAGTAGTTATTTACGATGAAGCTGGCGTAAAAGTAGGAAGCACATCTGCAAGTGAAGGAAGCGGAGAGTATTTTATAACACTTCAAGCTAACAAAACCTACCAAATTAAAATTGAAGTTAAAGGCTACAAACCGATTGATGAAAAAGTAGAAATAAAGGCTGCAAAAGAAGGAGCTACAACTGTAGTAAAACATTACTTACTTTACAAAAAATAGAAAATAAATTTTCATAAAAAAGCCTCTTTCAAAATTATTGAAAGAGGCTTTTTTTTATAATCGGTAATCAATCAAATTTAATTTCCGCAATGTTTTATTTTGAATTTTTTCGAATGGAAAGCGGTATCCAACATACAAACGACCTTTCCCCATTGCATAATCAATGGTTGCATCTGATTCACTATTGAAATAATAAAAATCAAACATTCCCATTGTACCTGCAAAAAAACGTCCATTATCATAACCCAATGCAACACGTATTTGTTGCTTAGAAGCAAAATGAACTTTGCGATCACTTGTTGTTCCATCTGCATAAACAAATGTTGATTTATCCATACCTAAACCTTGAACCAGCGAAACTGTTGCATAAACCCGCTTTTTGAGCACCAACGTGTAAATGTAACCAACATTAATTCCTACATTCGAGATAATACCATTTCGAATGTCAGCAGTTGGCGATAAGGATTTTCCAAAATAATAACCGGCTAAACTAGAATCGGCAGTTACTGTAAAAAGCGACCAATAACCACCAAACAAAGGAGAACCCGCACTTTTTAATTGTTGCTCGGTAAATGCAAAGGAATTACGGTACGAGAACTTTTTATAATTCATTACATAATACATGTTGTAGCCAAATGAAACAGCCTGTACATCCTGTCGCATAGAATATGGCTGCACATTGGATGAATCCCATGCTGGATACTTGCCTGAGTTTTTTACATAAAATCCTCTATACACTTGCAAACTTAAATCGGTCGTACGAGCCTTCCCATAAAAATTAAACTGATAGTCACGATAATCGGTTTTGCCTTTTACTCCTCTGTCGTTTTCAAAAAAAGTAGCTCCAGTATTAATCAAAAAACTAGCAAATTTAGAATTCACACTTATTCCCAAATCGTATTGTGAATTAGGAGAATATTTCAATCGATTTCCAGTTGCCCAATCTCTTAGTTCAAACCTCATGAAACGAGTAGACAAAGGAAGCGTAACAACTAATTGTTTTTTATACGATTTGATATAGTTTGTATCACTGTGTGTTGGTCGTTCTTTTACAATAATATAAGCAGTTGAACGATGAATCCACATCCATTTTTGTTTTGCAGTTTTATGTGGAATATCCCAAATAGAGTGAATGGTGCTCATCTTGATAGTATCCTGAGCGGAGACTATTTTCAATGAACAAAGAAATGCAATTACTACTACTACTAAAAATTTATTCCGAAACAACATTAAGTTTAATTATTACTCAAATTACAAAAAATAGCGCAGCTATTAAAAGAAAAAAAGTCACCAATATCAACTATTGGTGACTTTTTCAAAACTTATTTATACAACTTATCGTCCGCCCTTTTTAGAACTGCCTGCTTTTGAACCACCTTTCGATCCTTGCGAACTTCTTGGTGCTGCTTTGGGAGCCGAACTTGGTTTATTTGGCTTAACACTTGGATCTGAATTATTTCTAGGTTTTGTTGTAGAAGGTTTTGCTGTATGCGGCTTATTGCCGGTATTTTTTTCTCTAGGCGCATCTTTACCAACCGAAGTATTATTACTATTTCTAGGTTTATTATCCGATTTAATGTTCAAAGGTTTTATTTTTCCTGAACCAACATCCTTTTTATAGGTTTCAGAACCCAATTTTCTGCTTTCAGGTTTTGAATACGTCCCTTTAAATTCACCCGCTTGTTTTCTACTAGCATAAATAGGTGATACCGATCTACGTTGTCCATAGTAAGTAGTTCTTGCAGCTGGACTGCGATAATAATGAGAATGGTGATAATGACCATAATAATGGTTGTGCCAATGATAGTGATAACCATAATAATGATGATAAAACCAAGGTGTCCATGGATTCCAATATGGCGGATAAAACCAATAGTGCCAAGGAGAAACCCAAACAACATACGAAGGAGTATACATGTATTGCACAACAGGCCAAGAAGCTGTTTCGTATGCTGTGTAATTATTTATAATTGTAGTGTTCCCATTTTCATCCACTGTAGTAGAGGATGATGTTTTGGTATATCCTGGATTGGGTGTTTCATTCGCATCAACCGACTTCGAATAATTCGGCTCAACAATATAATCTTTGCCATACAAATCTTCATCACCGATTAATTGTATTACTACTTCATCTTTACTATTTCGTTCAACAATAAACACTGCTACATCCTGATTTTCTTTTTCGCTCACAGGAACCTGTAACACTATGTTGTGTACTTTTCCATCCACATTATCCACTACTCGGATGTAATCAATTTTATTATCACCATTTAAATCAAGGTTATTGATTTTTGATGATTCGGCATTTAGATTTTTTTCAAATCCTTCCAATGTTTCTGATTCTTGGAACAATTTCATAACAGCATACAAGTTAAGATTGTCGCCTGGCAAGCCTAACGAATCGGGAGCTTGTTTTACCTGAGCAAAGGTTTGAATAGAAATTAAATTTAATATCCATACAAAAATAAATACAGCAATTTTTTTCATGATTTCAATTTTATCAAATTTATTATTAATAATGTATTGGATACATGAGGGATGTCATTTACGAAACATAAAGCAGATTCCATGCCATAAATTCCATTTTTATATACAAACACAAAGCTATGACAATAAAAAGGGACTTGGGTTTAATTTACAATCAAAATAAAAAAAAGACCTTTAAAAAAGGTCTTTCAGTATGTTTTCATCCACTATATTCGGTAATGTAACCCTTAACTCGGGTGTACGTGCCATTTCACGCTTAATAGCAAATAATGCTTCTTCATTACGCGCCCAACCTCTTCGAGCAATACCATTGTTTACATCCCAGAACAACATAGACTTTAATCTTCTATCACTATCTGCAGAACCGTCCAATACCATTCCAAATCCACCATTGATTACTTCACCCCAACCTACTCCACCACCATTGTGTAAACTTATCCAAGTTGCACCACGAAAACCATCGCCCACAAAATTTTGAACCGCCATATCAGCAGTAAAACTAGAACCATCATAAATATTGGATGTTTCACGATACGGTGAATCCGTTCCTGAAACATCGTGATGATCGCGACCTAAAATTACGGGAGCAGAAAGCTTACCTGATTTAATAGCATTGTTAAATGCTTCCGCAACTTTAATACGAGCCTCCGAATCGGCATATAAAATACGTGCTTGAGAACCTACTACTAAATTATTCTGCATGGCATCTTTAATCCATACAATGTTATCACTCAACTGTTGTTTGATTTCGGCAGGTGCAACTTTGTACATTTCTTCCAATACACCCAATGCTAATTCATCGGTTGTTTGTAAATCTTTTGGATCGCAGGATGAGCAAACCCAACGGAAAGGACCAAAGCCATAATCGAAACACATTGGCCCTAAAATATCCTGTACATACGATTTGTATTTAAAGGTCCCATCAGCATTTACAATATCAGCTCCTGCTCTACTTGCTTCCAGTAAAAATGCATTCCCATAATCGAAGAAATACATTCCATTTGAAGCCAAAGCGTTTACTGCATTTGCATGACGTACCAATGTTTTTTGAACTTCTTTCTTAAATTGATCCGGATTTTTTGCCATCATTTCATTTGCTTCTTCAAACGAAATTCCAACTGGATAATAACCACCAGCCCAAGGATTGTGCAAGGATGTTTGATCCGAACCAATATCTACTTTTATATTTTCTTTTGCTAATCGTTCCCACAAATCAACCACATTGCCTTGATACGCAATAGAAACAGCTTCTTTAGAAGCTTGTGCTTTTTTAACACGCTCCATCAATGCTGTTAAATCATCGAACACTTCATCTACCCAACCTTGTGAATGACGCGTATGTGTTGCTTTCGGATTTATTTCGGCAACGATTGTTACCAAGCCCGAAATTTTTCCTGCTTTTGGTTGAGCACCACTCATTCCGCCCAAACCACAGGTAACAAATAATTTTCCTTTTCTATCTTCTTCTGAACTTGATATTTTACGAGCTGCATTCATTACCGTAATGGTTGTTCCATGTACAATTCCTTGCGGACCGATGTACATGTAAGAGCCCGCTGTCATTTGACCGTACTGCGTTACACCCAATGCATTAAATTTTTCCCAATCATCAGGTTTACTGTAATTCGGAATCATCATACCATTGGTGATTACAACACGAGGTGCATCTTTGTGTGAAGGAAATAATCCCATAGGATGACCAGAGTACATTACCAATGTTTGTTCATCGGTCATTTCCGATAAATACTTCATCGTTAATAGATATTGTGCCCAATTTTGGAACACTGCCCCATTTCCACCATAAGTAATTAATTCATGCGGATGTTGAGCAACCGCATAATCTAAATTATTTTGCAACATCAACATGATTGCTGCCGATTGTTTTGATTGATGCGGATATTCATTTATATGGCGAGCATGGATTTTATAATCGGGACGAAAACGATACATGTAAATACGACCGTATTCTTTCAATTCTTTAGCAAACTCAACCGCTAAAACAGCATGATGTTTTTTATCAAAATAGCGCAATGCATTTTTGATAGCTAACTTTTTTTCTTCTTTATTTAGAATTTCTTTACGTTTAGGAGCATGGTTAATTGCCGCTTCGTATTCCTTAAATGCTGGTAATTCAGATGGTATTCCTTGTGCAATTTGTTCTTTAAATGTCATATATACTAGTTCTAAATCTATTCTTATTTTTTCTTGTCAATTCGCCCTTTGTCTTTATTAAATCCATACGGACAATGCCTACAACCATTTTGGCAACAGTAGCCGCGTTTGAGCAAATATTTTTCTGTAAATACTTTGTACCCTTCTGGAGTTAAGTAATAATCGTCCTGCTCCAATTCATTTTTAGGTGGAATATTTTCCATAGCAACAAAAATACTAATTTTACAGCATGCACACTCCTAATTTTATTCCACCTCTTCAACAAATTTTTGATCCCATTTGGGATGAAAAAGGAATAAAACTGTATGTATTACGTACCGACTTAAATCATCCAGAAATAAGTGGAAACAAATTGTACAAGCTAAAGTACAATTTGGAAGAAGCTAAAAAACAAGGTAAGAATACGTTGCTAACATTTGGAGGAGCTTTTTCGAATCACATTGCAGCAACGGCTGCTGCAGGAAAATTAGCAGGCTTAACAACAATTGGCATTATTAGAGGTGATGAATTGAGCGATTTAAATCCAACCTTAAAACTAGCGAAGGAAAATGGGATGCAACTGCATTATGTATCGCGTGAATTGTATAGAGACAAGGAAGCATTAATGAATTATGTTCATACTAAATTCGGAGAAAACATATACGTTATTCCCGAAGGAGGATCAAACACCTTGGGGGTAAAAGGCTGTATGGATATTACATCAAGCATTGACATCCCTTTTGATTTTATTTGTACTCCCTGTGGCACAGGTGCTACGCTTTCAGGAATTTTAATGTCATTAAAGGACGAACAACAAGCAATTGGATTTCAAGTTTTAAAAGCCGAAGGTTATATAAAAAAAGAAGTACAAGATTGGTTAACAGAATTTAAACAAAACGACAAACAAAATTGGTCCGTTAATGAAGACTACCACTTTGGAGGATACGCAAAAGTGAATGTACAGTTAAAACAATTCGTTCAAGATTTTAATAGCAAGCATGGCATTCCACTGGACTATGTGTACACAGGAAAAATGCTATTTGGGATAACTGACTTAATTCATAACAATTATTTTACAGCCGGAAGCACTATTATCGCAGTTCATACAGGTGGCTTACAAGGGAATAATGGATTTAAAAGCTAACAGATTTTTGTTAGAAACTCCTGAATCTTTCTTTCATTTTTCTGAAGCTTTTCATTATTTTTGTTACGATGCGTTTTCTAACCACATTTATTCTTTTCATTACAAGTGCAATCCTTTGTGCTCAGCCAGCTGAACATAAAATGACGGCCGAGCAATACATTGCAAAATTTAAGGAAGATGCCATCAAAGAAATGCTGATCAATGGCGTTCCTGCTAGCATTACTTTATCGCAAGGAATGTTGGAAAGTGGAAATGGAAATAGCGACCTTGCTGTTTATGCAAATAATCACTTTGGAATTAAATGCCACAAAGGCTGGGAAGGACCATCGTTCATTAAAGATGACGATGCAAAAGATGAATGCTTTCGTAAATATCCTTCGGTGTTTGACTCTTACACCGACCATTCTCAATTCTTAAAATCTCGTCCACGCTATTCATTTTTATTTGAATTAAAACGTACTGATTATAAAGGTTGGGCAAAAGGATTAAAAGAAGCGGGTTATGCTACCGATCCTAACTATACAAAACGTCTTTTAGAAATTATCGAAAATCACAAATTGTATGAGTATGATAATGTAGAAGGTATGCCCTCAATAAACACCTTGGCTGAACCAAAAACACATCCTGAAACTATTGAAGCAAGAGAAATTCTACGCTTTCGTATGATTAAATACATCATTGTAAAACCGGGCGACTCCTTTTACAAGATTGCAAAAGATACCGACAAAGATTTATGGCAATTGTATAAGTTCAATGATTTGGAGCCTGATGATAAACTCATAGCAGGACAAAAATTATATTTACAACCAAAACGTAACAAAGCTAAAGAACCTGTACATACTGTAAAAAAAGGAGAAACGATGAAATCGATTTCTCAGCTGCATGGTATTAAACTAAAAAAACTCTACAAAAAGAATTATCTCAAAAAAGGCGAAGAACCTAAAGTGGGTGACAAACTTTACTTAAGAAAAAGCAAACCAACTACTGCTAAATAAACTCCTTTAGAGGTTACAAAATGATTAAACACATTCAACTTAAACCTCTGCTATACATTCTTTTAATCGCATTTTTAATACGCTTCGTTTATTTTATTGCCATTGCAATTCTGAATCCAGATGGTTTTTACATGTACGATTCTTACGGCTATTGGCAAATAGCATTTAATGTAAAAGAATATGGAATATTTAGTCAGAGTTACGATTTACCCATTGAACCTGATTATTACCGAACACCACTTTATCCATTGTTTATTTTACTTGCCGAGAGTATTCAAATTGAAACCTACCCCATCATTATTTTGCAAATTATACTTGGAGTAGCTACTTGTTATTACACTTACAAATTGGCTAAATTAATTACCAAGAACAAATTTATTGCAAGTATCGCAGCGCTATTTATCGCAGTAGATGTGCCTAGCATTGTGATGAATAACATTGTAATGACTGAAACATTGTTTAGTTTTTTATTGATATTAAGTGTATATACTTTTGTTAGCTATCTAAAAAACAATAGCATTAAACTACTTGCATTAACTGCCTTGTTTTGTGGTTTAACTATTTTATGCCGACCCATTGCTTTTTTTATTCCTCTATTTTTTTCGATGTTTCTGCTTTACTTTTTTCGCAAGGAGAAATTAAAATCAATTTCTAAAATTGGAATTTTGTTACTCATTTCTGTACTCACCATTTCACCTTGGTTGATACGAAATAAGAACACATTCAATCATTATTTTATGAGTGTTATTCGTGAGCACGATATGCAAAACTATCAAGCTGCTGCTATTTACGGAGAGTTGAACAATAAATCACTTCCCGAATCGCAAAGCATTTTGCGTTGGAAAACATTCAAAGCATTTGAAGGTGATGCAAACAAACAACCTTATGAATATGCTCGATTTATAGAAGATGATGCAATGCAAATTGCATTTGCTAACCCTGGTATTTTATTGAAACACCATGCTATCCAATTTGCACATTTCTTTTTAAAACCCTGCAGGGCATATATTGATATTCAGTTGGAACATTGGGGAAGAGGTTACAATACCATTCCGAAAAATTATCCAATTTTAAAATACCTGTTTGAGCACAATAGTAAGCTAACCATCAGTGTTGTTTTCTTTCAGCTGTTTATTTTATTGGTTATGTATTTAAGTATTGTGTTTGGATTCATTTATTTCAAACAAGAAAAAAACATGCTCTATTTTTTTGTAATCGGATTGCTTGTATTTTGTTTTGCAAACCTAACACTGCCTTACGTTACCGAATCACGTTTCCGCATGCCAGTGGTGCCTTACCTAGCGATTATAAGTGCTGCAGGAATCTATTTTGTAAAAGAGAAATGGAAGAATTTTCGATTAATGAAAAAACAAATAAGCAATTAAGATAGCAGCAATCACACCCGCTAAATCAGCAATCAATCCTGCAGCAACGGCATAGCGTGTTTTTTTGATACCTACCGAACCAAAGTAAAGTGCTACAATGTAAAAAGTAGTATCGGCTGCTCCTTGAAACACACAGCTCAATCGGCCAACAAAGGAATCAGCACCTTCTATTTTCATGGTTTCTAACATCATTGCTTTTGCTCCACTACCACTCAATGGTTTCATAAATGCTGTTGGCAATGCACCCACAAAATCGGTATTAAAATTCAATGCTTTGATGCACCAACCTATTCCATCCACAATATAACCCATAGCACCCGAAGCTCTGAAAACCGCTATTCCCACCAACATGGCTACTAAATAAGGAATCACTTTTACACCCGTTTCGAAACCAGATTTTGCGCCTTCAATAAAGGCATCGTACACATTTACTTTTTTACGAACCGCACCCAGCATGAATGAAACAATAATGGTAAGCAAAATTAAATTGGCTGCGACTGTAGATATTTTTGCAATTTGACTAGCATCCAAAGTGCTGAAATACCATATAATTCCAAAGATGATGGCACTTACACCAAGCAACCAACTTAAAACAACACCATTCAATAAATTTATTTTTTGCCAAAATGCAACTGCCAATAGACCAGTTAAGGTGGAAAAATAAGTAGCTATTAAAATGGGAATAAAAACATCCGAAGGATTTGCTGCACCCATAATTGCACGCTGTGCCATGATGGTAACAGGAATGATGGTTAAACCAGAAGTGTTTAACACCAAAAACATAATTTGTGCATTGGAGGCTGTATCTTTTACAGGATTTAATTCCTGCATGCTGTTCATTGCTTTTAATCCTAAAGGAGTAGCGGCATTGTCGAGGCCCAACATGTTTGCCGAAAAATTCATCATAATTTGTCCGTTAGCCGGATGATTTTTAGGCAATTCGGGAAATAACTTATTAAAGAATGGTCCAACAATTCTGGAAAGAAAATTAATAGCACCTGCCTTTTCGCCAATGTTCATAAGGCCAAGCCAGAGGGTCATTACTCCCACCAATGGCAATGAAATATCCATCACCGCCATTTTTGATGAATCGAAGGTTGCATCAATAATGGTTTTAAAAATTTCGGTATCGCCCGTTATTGCAAGCTTCAAAAGTGCCACAATAAAAGCAATAACAAAAAAAGCAATCCAGATATAGTTTAAAACCATTGTACGATTATTTCTGCCAATATACAAAATGGGAATTATCCTAAAACGAAATTATTTGTTAAACTATTAACCAAATTCGGCTAAAATGTTGATAAAAATCACCTTTCCCATCCTGTTTTATTTCTAATTTTGGGCTACTAAAAAATCTATTCAATTATCATTTAAACTATCTAATTAATTCAAGCATTATGGGATTTATAGCAAGCGTTCAGGCTCGTCAAATTTTGGATTCACGTGGTAATCCAACAGTAGAAGTAGATGTAATTACCGATCAAGGAGTACTTGGTCGTGCAGCAGTTCCATCAGGTGCTTCAACTGGGATTCACGAAGCAGTTGAGTTACGCGATGGCGACAAAGGATATTACCTTGGAAAAGGCGTATTAAAAGCTGTAAACAATGTAAATACTGCTATTCGCGAAGCATTAACAGGAATGTATATTTTCGACCAAAACGCAATCGATCTTAAAATGATTGAGTTGGATGGTACTGATAATAAAGGAAATTTAGGTGCAAATGCTATTTTAGGAGTATCCTTAGCAGTAGCAAGAGCTGCAGCCGAAGAAGCTCGTCAGCCTTTGTACCGTTACGTTGGTGGTGTAAATGCAAATTTATTACCTATTCCAATGATGAACATTATCAATGGTGGTTCACATGCCGATAACAGCATCGATTTTCAGGAATTTATGATTATGCCAGTAGGCGCAACTAACTTCTCGGATGCTATCCGTATGGGAACTGAAGTGTTTCACCACTTGAAAAAAGTATTGAAAGACAAAGGATATTCAACCAATGTGGGTGATGAAGGCGGATTTGCTCCGAACTTAAAATCGAACGAAGAAGCTATTGAATCTGTATTAAAAGCAATTGAAGTAGCGGGTTACAAGCCAGGTGAAGACATTTACATTGCTATGGATGCAGCTTCATCGGAGTTTTATATTGAAAAAGAAAATGTATACCATTTCAAAAAATCGAGTGGCGACAAATTAACACCAGCACAAATGGTGGATTATTGGGCAGATTGGACTAAAAAATACCCAATTCTTTCCATTGAAGATGGTTTGGCAGAGGATGATTGGGCTGGCTGGAAAATGCTAAGCGATAAAATTGGTAAAAACGTACAATTGGTAGGTGATGATTTGTTTGTTACCAATGTAAAACGTCTAAAACAAGGAATTGACCAAGGAATTGCGAATTCTATCCTTGTAAAAGTGAACCAAATTGGTTCGTTGACAGAAACCATCAATGCGGTTCAAATGGCTCAAACCAACTCGTATACATCGGTTATGAGTCACCGTTCGGGCGAAACAGAAGATTCAACCATTGCTGATTTGGCGGTGGCATTGGGTTGCGGACAGATTAAAACAGGATCGGCATCACGCTCCGACCGTATGGCAAAATACAACCAATTATTGCGTATCGAAGAACAATTGGGCGATACTGCACGTTACTTGGGTACCGATTTTAAATACGTAAAAAACAGATAATAAGCTTTGACCATCCCCTTCCTTTTTAGGAGGGGGAAACAGGCTTAACAGAAATTTTTCGGGATATTGTTTTTAAATTCATAAAAAGCAATTATCTTTCGGGAATAGAATAACAAAATACTCTAAATTCATTATCGATTATGGATTCATTAAAAGAAAAGTTCGCTGCGAAAGCAGGTCCGGTTGCAGCAGAAGTAAAGCAAATCATCAAAGAAAAAGGTGATGTAAAATTAGGAGAATACACTGTTGCACAAGTGTATCAAGGAATGAAAGGCATGGTAGGTTTAGTTACTGAAACTTCTAAATTGGATCCTGAAGAAGGAATTCGTTTTAGAGGATATACCATTCCTGAATTACGTGAGAAACTTCCAAAAGCACCAGGCGGTACCGAACCATTACCAGAAGGTATTTTCTATTTAATGTTGTTAGGTGAATTACCTACACAAGAAGATGTTTTGAATTTAGGAAACATGTGGGCTCGTAGAGCTATTGTACCAAAACATGTATTCGATGTATTGGATAAATTACCTTCATCAACACATCCAATGACACAATTTGTAGTTGCTATCATGGCAATGCAAACAGAATCATTATTTGCTGCTGCTTACAAAAAAGGCATCAACAAAAAAGATTATTGGGATTATGTGTACGAAGATTCAATGAACTTAATTGCACGTTTACCACGTGTAGCTGCATACATTTACCGTAGAAAATACAAAAACGGAGAACACATTGAACCAGATCCAAAATTAGACTGGGCAGCTAACTTAGCACACATGTTGGGTTACGAAGATTTCGATATGAAACGTTTAATGCGTATGTACATGACTATCCACGTGGATCACGAAGGAGGAAATGTATCTGCACATACAACTCACTTAGTAGGTTCAGCATTGAGCGATCCGTATTTAGCATTTGCTGCTGGTATGAATGGATTAGCTGGTCCGTTACACGGATTAGCAAACCAAGAAGTATTGAGCTGGATTCTTGAATTACGTGAAGAATTAGGTGGTGGATTACCAACTGAAAAACAAATTGAAGATTATATCAAGAAAACATTGGCTGATGGAAAAGTAGTACCAGGATACGGACATGCTGTATTGCGTAAAACAGATCCTCGTTTCTCGGCACAACAAGATTTCTATTTGAAATACATTAAACCACAAGGAGCAGATGATTTGTGCGAAATTGTACAAATGGTTTACAAAGTAGCACCTCCAATTTTGGAAGCAACTGGTAAAATCAAAAATCCTTGGCCAAATGTAGATTCGCATTCAGGTGTATTGTTAACACACTACGGAATGGTAGAACATGAATTCTATACAGTATTGTTTGGTGTTTCTCGTGCATTGGGTGTATTGGCATCATTAATCTGGGACAGAGCATTGGGTCATCCAATCGAACGACCAGGTTCAATTACCACAGAAGGTATCAAAAAGAAAATTGCTGCTGCAGAAGCTGCAAAAGCATAAAACAAAAAAGCTCCGAAAATTTTTCGGAGCTTTTTAATTTTAAATCAAATGCTCAAGAATTTTTTATTCCTAATTGTACTAACGTTTGTTTTCGCTTGCAATCAAGTTGACGAAAAGAAAACTGCTGTGGTTTTAAATGACTCCTTAGCGACAACAGTAAAAGAAATAAAAAAAACAGAACGAGCTAATTTTGAATTCAGACATCAATTAATTCCTTGGACGGAAGAAGAAAAAAAAGCAAAAGCATTTACAAAATCAATTCCATTGGCAATCACTTCTTCTAAGATGGTTGGAAAACGATTAGAAGTAATTGTATCTGGAGTAATGGGCTCCTGCGAACTGTTGGGTTCTATTGAATTTCCAAATGATAAAGAATACAATCTTATTTATGAAATCAATACAGACAGAGGAATGGCGAAACATTTGGTTAAACATCAGTTGAATTACTCAATAGCAGTTCCTGATACGAGTATTACCTATGGTTTGAATTTATTTTTTGCGGAGATAAGTAAAAATTAACTGGATTGTTCTTCTTTCTTTTGTCTTGAAACAAAAGAAACAATCCGCCTTCTCTGCTGTGAAACAGCAAAGCTCTGCGTCTCTCCGCCTTTGCGGTACAACCTTCCCACGTTCTTGACTCCGCCTGCCTGCCGGCTAGGCAGGCTCGAACTGACAACGCACTGCCTAAATCTTAAATCCTCAATCCCAATTCCCAAATCCTCAATCCAAATTCCTTAATCAAAAATCATTCAATCCCTTCGCTACTTCATTCCCCATACTAAAACAAGCTTGTAATAAATAACCTCCTGTAGGTGCATCCCAATCGAGCATTTCACCAATACAATAATTGTTAGACATCTTTTTTAATTGAAAGTGTTCATCTACTTCATCCAATGCTATTCCACCAATTGTTGAAATAGCCTCATCAATAGGCGCAAAATCAATAAGGGTAATGGGGACTGCTTTTATCTTTTTTGCCAATAAAGGAATGTCCATAAATTCCTCTTTTGATACGTTTGCTTTTAACAACGCAATTTGCACTTCATTCAAATTTAATTTATCGACCAGTAATTTAGTGATGGAGCGATTGCCTCTGTCCGATAAACGATTTAGAATTTCGTGTTCGTCCCAACTTGGTTTTAAATCGATATAAATTGTTGCTTTGCCTTGTTCATTCAATTGCTTGCGAATAGAAGGACTCAAGCCATAAACGGCACCACCTTCAATTCCAAATTGAGTAAGTACCACTTCCCCATTTCGTTTTTTATCATCACAAACAATAATGATGTTTTTTAAAGAAGCGCCATGGTATTTTTCAATGAATTGTTTTTCCCAATTTACTTGGTAAGCACAATTGGATGCTTGAAATTTATTTATTGCAATTCCTTTATCTGAAAATAATTTTGTCCAGCTACCATCCGAACCTGTTTTACTCCAACTGCTGCCACCCAATGCAAATACGGTGGTATCAGGATTTACCATTTGTTGTATTCCGTTATTATCAAATATCAATGCACCATCTGCATTCCAACCCATCCAAGTATGCTGTGTATGAATGTTTACATTTTTTGTTTTTAAAACGTTTAAAATTTTAGTGAGCACATCAATGGGTTTGATTCCTTTTACTGGAAACACACGTTTACTGGTACCAACATACGTATCAATACCTATAGTGGATAACCAATTACGAAAATCGGTATTAGTAAAATTCAAGAGTGCATTTTTTAAAAAGGAAATGGGGGTATAACGTTCTATGAATGCTTCAATGGATTCGGAATGGGTTAAATTAAAACCACCATCACCCGCCACCAAAAATTTACGCGCTACCGCAAAGTTGCGTTCATAAATGTGTACTTCAAACTTTGTATTATCAAGCATAGCTGCTAACATCAAAGCAGAAGGACCAGAACCAATAATGGCAATGTGTTTTTTCATTGATGTAAAAATACGGAAATATAATTGGGGTATTGTCAATTTTTAATACCTTCGAACTACGGAAGGTTTTGTCTCCGAAAAAGCGGAAAATGAGGTATCAGAGAGCAGGCTTCAACTATCCAAAAAATGGAAAAATCTAAATCATTATTATATCTTATATTAATTAGTTTTTTAGTTTGTTGTAAAGCACAACTACCTAAAACGAATCCCAATGTACAATTCAAAGGGACACTTCCATTTGAAATAAACCAAAATGAAATTTTGATAGATATAAATATAGGGAACGACAGTATTCCAAAAAAAATGAAATTTGACACAGGTGCACCTATGTCAGCAGATTTGAGCATTATACGTGACACATCCTCTATCAAATGTTCTTCGTCTGAAATAAATGGAGTCGTGCATGATAAAACATTTAAAACGAGGAGATGTAAAATTAATAAAGTCAAAATAGAAAACATAGAATTTAAGGATATTACAATCTACAACTTACCAAACATAAATAGTGATTCGAAAATAAAAAGAAGCTATGTTGGATTATTGGGTAACGATTTATTAAAACAAGGAATATGGCAAGTAAATTTTAAGGAAAAAAATATTTTATTTACAAATAATATTGATTCAGTAAAAAATATTAAAAAATATACCAAACTAAAATGCCACTATAATGCATATTTAAATTGCTTTTTTGTAAACTTAAATTTAAATGGTTCTTTAATAAAAGATGTGCTAATTGATTTCGGTTCGAACCAGCAATTGACTTTAGTTAAAAAAGATTTTAATAGAATTAACAAAGGAAATATGGAAAAAATATTTAATGGTACTCGTACAACTCAAGCTGGGAAAATGGATGTTAAATACTACAAATTATACCAACAAAAATACTATCTAAAAAATAAAACAATTAATACAGATGTGTTATCATCAGATAATAATAAAATAAACACGATTGGACTTGAATTCTTTTTAAAATTTGATTCAGTAATATTAGATTATATAAATAACAACATTTACATCCAACTAAATTAATATAGAGCTACTGCCATATATTGTTTGCACTAGTTAGCCTCAACAAGAACTAAACCTCTATTTTTTATTTTAGTTCAACTATTTTCCGCTTTTTCGGAGAAAAAACTTCAAACTACCGTAGATATAAATTTACATAAAAATTATAAATAGCTGCACTCACAGCAAAACATGCCTTTAAAATCAGCTATAAATAGCAGAAAAATCAATACCTTCGTAGCATCAAATTTACCATTAAAACCAAAAGAATACATGTACGAACTGCAACGCAAAGACGAAAGCTATAGATTGAGTTTCCTACCTAAAATGGCCAGATACAGTTGTCAGTATGGTAAAGGCTACTGCTATGTAGGAAGTATTTTCAGAAGAAAGATGATTGGTGCAAAAGGCAAATTCACTTGGCATTATGCTTTTTTATATGGTGTTTCAAAAGATGGTGAATTGTTATTGATTGAAAACAACCAACATGGGGTGCAAGCTGTTTCTTGGGACGATTTTATGGCTGGCCTGCACTATTGGGAACCAGTTCACATTGAACACTCAAGTGAACGTTTGGATGAAATAATAAAACGAGCGAATGAATTAGCACCCGTTGCTGGCGAAGATGATGCGATCAATGGTGAACAATTTATAAATTATGCGGTGTTTGGCAAAAGAGAAAATTTTCCAGCACAAAGCATTACTGAAATCATCAATCTATTATTGCCTTTGTTTGAGGAACGTCCTTCGAGAGGTCCTAGAATAGATGACCATAAATTATTGGACAATTTTACCCGCATTAGAAGTTGTGTAAAATCGGAACGTGCTTACGAATTGGAAATTTTTATTAATGAAAATAGAAGGAAGTAAAAAACGGAAGCATAAATAAAATTTTAATTTCATTTACTAAATAAAAAAACGGAACCAATAGGCTCCGTTTTTTTTATGTATTACAAATCGCTTAAATTATTCCGTACAATGATTTTCCTTTTTCGCCCAAAGCATCTACCCGCTTTTCAATCTCCGGATTTTTAACCAATGGTGGTGCATGGTGTGGTTTAATGCGTGCATCAATTACCAATGAACCTTTGCAGCCCCAATGTTTGTTTTCGGTAAAGCTACCAATACCATAAATATCGTTTGCTGGGTTGCTACGTGTAAATGTTACCCATAAATAATTATTCAAATTTTCGGCAACAAAATCGCTATCATCACAAACAATGATCAATGGAAATCCACGTAAATTAATGGTGTTGTATTCTTTTAAATAGGCCGTAAATTTTGCCAATTCTTCTTCCGCTGTTTTTGCATCGGTAAAAGCAGGTGCTGTAACAGCAATGATTCCGGGCATTACCACTTTTGCATTTTTAAAATTTGCGGGTAATGAAAAATCACCAGCAAGTTCGGCTACCAACTCTCTCTTTTTTTCTCCAGCAACAGCAACCACTACTTTACTTCCTGAGTTTAAATCGCTTCCGCTATAATCAAGGGTATCAATGGTGGTGCGTGTATAGAAATGTAAATCTCTGGTCCAATCCACACGTTCCAACACGTGTTTGAAATAATCGGCTACCTCGTGTGTGGTTAATGCTGGATTGTCTTCACCAGCAATGATGAATAAATATTTTGCTAAACTCAATTGTCCAGATCCTAAAATATGGTTGGCAATGGTTAAAATCTCTTGTGGTTTACGTTCGTTGTAATACGGTGTGTAACGCTCGCTACCAATTGCTAAAAGCAGAGGATGAACACCAGAGGCATCCACCGCATGTACATCTTTTAAGCCTGGAATTTCGAGTGGTAAGGCATTACCAGCAATGTCGTGAATTAGATTACCAAAAGCGGTATCTTCTTGTGGTGGTCGGCCCACCACGGTGAATGGCCAAATAGCACCATCACGATGATAAACATTTTTTACGTGCATAACAGGAAAATCATGAGTTAAACTATAGTAACCCAAATGATCACCAAAAGGCCCTTCGGGCTTGTTGTCATTTGGATACACATCACCGGTGATTACAAAATCAGCGTCTGATGCTATTGCATAACCTTCATCATCATAGGTATATCGAATCCTACGTTTTCCCAATGCACCTGCAAAGGTAAGCTCACTCATTCCTTCGGGTAATGGCATCACTGCTCCAAGTGTTAAGGATGGAGGTCCGCCAACAAAAATACTCACCTTCAAGGGTTGATTTTTTGCGTTGGCTTTTGTTTGATGAACACCAATACCACGATGCAATTGATAGTGCAATCCTACTTCTTTATCTTTTACATAATTGTTGCCACTTAGCTGAATGCGGTACATTCCTAAATTGGAATGCATCACCCCTGGCTGATCAATATCTTCGGTATAAACCAATGGCAAGGTAATAAATGCGCCACCATCGTTTTGCCAACATTTAATTTGTGGCAAGGCCGAAATAGTCGTTTTGTTTTTGAGAACAGGATTGTTAAAATGCGATTTTTTTGGCAATGCCGAAAAAGCAATTCGAGCAACATTCGCATATTTTAGCGGATGTTTGATGGCTTCGAGCGGATTGTTTTTAATCTCAACCAGCATTTTAATTTTATCCAGTGTATCTCTGAAAATAAATTTACTACGGTTTACATCTCCATAAAGATTGGATACAGCTTTGAAATTGCAACCTTTTATGTTTTCAAATAAAATAGCAGGACCGTTTTTTTCGAACACACGCAAATGAATAGCAGCCATCTCTAAATCGGAACTTACTTCCTCTTTGATACGGACCAAATGACCATTTTTTTCGAGGTCATCAATACATTCTTGTGTGCTTTTATATCCCATAATGATACTGCAATGTTCTATAAACAACTACTTTACAGTTTTGTTTAACGTTGCACTACAATTTTTTGTTGAGCTGTATTTTTATTATTTTTAGTAACGGATAGTACGTACATGCCCGATGCCAAGGCCGAAAGATCGATTGACATCAAGTGCTGCCCCGTTATTAATTTCCCTGTTAAAAGCAGTTTGCCACGTAAATCCATAATGCTATAAGTACCAGCATCGTTTCCATTAATTGCCATACTTTTTAAATCAACTTTTATTTCATTTTTGGCAGGGTTTGGATAAACACTGATGGAGTTTGAATTGTTGGTGCTAATGGTATTTATCCCCACACTAGTAGCATCTTGCATCGCTAATACATATTCGCCTAACTCTAGGGTATCGATTACCATTTGACCACGCTTATCGTTATTACTACCCTGATAATTTCTTGTATAATAAGGATAAACAGTCCAATCGTCAGCTGCATTTTTGCGGTGCATTAAAACCAAGCTATCCTCAAAACCTGTAATCAATAAATTATCCAACCACAAATTGCCTGAAAAACCAGTCGTTCTGCCATCATAACTAATCGTTGCTTTGGCTTTAAATGTTGTAGGTAAAATGCCATCCACTTTCCAATAATGGTTGGGTGATAAACGATACGGTTGATACCAAGCTTTGATGCTATCTGGAGCAGTGTAATTGTGTTCGATGCGCACAAATGCAGAATCAGAAATACTGTTTACTGTTAAATTCATTTTTGCATTCGTAAAATTATGTGCACCAGTTGTTTTTATTACTTTGTAAAAAGGAGCAACAGCATGTGAAATTTTTTCATCCATGTTCACTGCTACAAAAGCAGGATTAAAAGGAACCGTAATGGTGTATGTTCCAAATTGTCCGCTCATTACAACTTGTGATTTAAATTCATTAAATGCAACATCTTTGAAAGTTATATTCAATGGAACATTTTGATAATAATTGGGTGCAGAAGTTAATTTTTGTTTTAAGTAAACTGTCACTTGATAGTTTCCTGTTTGCGGCACAACTGTAAATGAATCGATTGAAAAATGGCACCAACCTGGATTGTTTACCCAGTCGTTAAAAAAATCACTCATGTCTAATCCAGAAGCTGCTGTTAATGAATTCATAAAATCGTTACTGGATACATCGGTATAATTGTGTTGTGATAAATAGGTTTTAACAGAATGAAAAAACAAACTATCACCCATGTATCCACGCATTGTATGCGCTACATCAGCACCTTTATCATACACATGATCGCCATAGGTATATTCATGTGGAATATTCGATAAAGTTAAGTTGCCTTCTTTCACAATGTTAAATTGCAAATTTGCTTCGTGCGTTGTTCGAACAGAATTTAAATAAGCAGGATAACCACTCAATCCTTCTGTAAAAATATATTCGCTGTAGCGTGCCCAACCTTCATTCAACCACATATCTTCTGCAGTACGACAAGTTGCTAAATCGCCAAACCAATGATGTGATAATTCATGTGCATACAAAGTTTGATACTGTAATGTTCCTGTTGCTGTCGCTTTTGGATAAGCAATATTGGTGGCATGTTCCATGGCACCCGAACTAAATGGAACCATGCAATACCCTACTCTGTTCCACATGTAAGGACCAAAATGATTTTCGTAAGTAGACAATGCTGTATTCAAATTGATGAATGAATTTTTTACATTGGTAGTATCTGCTGGCAATGCTGCTAACACAATTGGAACAGGCCCATTAATTCCGTTGTACACTTGATTCACTTGCGTATAAGCAGCAACCGCAACTGATGCTAAATACGTTGGAATTTGCTCATTCATAATCCATTTTCGTGTGCGATTACCACTACCATCAGTCGTATCATGTGCTAAATAACCGTTGCAATACGATGTTTTACCTGCATTGGTAACGATGTTAAATTCGTAAGTAGAACGCTCTACAAAATTATCGAAGCAAGGAAACCAAACACGACCATACACATGTGGATTGGCAGCAAAACCAACACCTAAATTATAAGCATAGCCACTTGCAAAATCAAATCCGCCCCAATTGGATGCATCACCTTGCGGAGAACCATGATAATAAACGGTAACAATAGAAGTATCATTTACATTTAATGTTGTACCTAAATTTACAGCAAGCAACGTATCGTTGTAAGTATAAGTAAGGTTGTTTGAATTCAATTCGATTGAATCGATAATCAATTCTAATAAATCCAAATTCAAAACAGTTATTCCATTTTGTTTGGGTGTAAATTTTACTTGCGTATTTCCAGCAATGGTAGCATTTGTAAAATCGGTAATATTTAAGTTGATGGTATAGTTTAATACATCAATGGTATCGCTACGCAAATTGCTTGCGCGCATTTCTTTTGAATTTAAATCAACTGCATGGTGATTTTTATTTAACTGACAGGTTTGAGCATTGCTAAAAGAAGCGAATGCAGCAATACATAGTAAAGAAGAAATTACTTTTTTCATGATAAACGATATAGGATATAAATTTAAGAAAATGGCATTTATTATCCTATAAATACTTATCAATTTTAGGGTTCACGGTTAAACTCAAAAATTTCTTTTCGGTATTTTCCACTTTGAGTTCCAACAACATGTGCATACAGGTGATTGGGAGTTTTGTAATAATAGACAATCTGTTGTGGGAAATCGTGTTTTTTATTTTCAAAAATAACTGAATCGTTTTGCGTACCGATGTATTTAAAATGCACTTCATCTTTATTTTCAACGGTTTCGGCACCATAATACAATCCATCTGCTTTTTGATGAATGGCAATTTTTTCACAAAAAACAGTATCGCCATTTATGACCATCCCTCCTAGTCCTTTCCATTGCTTGCCATCGGGATTGTTCCACTTTTCGAACAAGTAAGCGGTATCACCCATGGAGCCTTTCCAATTTCCATTTAACCAATTGAAAGAATCCATTGTTGGTTCGTTATTGCTGCAAGCAAACAAAAAGGAAATAAAGAGTGCGGTGTAAAGGATTTTTTTCATAAAACGAATTTAAAGATAAAATTTGAAGTTTCAACAGGGAGAAAAGTATATACCACTAAGGCACGGAGAACACTAAGGTCTTTAGAAAAAAGTAGTTCAACACAGAGGAACAAACTTCAACACAGAGGACACAGAGAATACAGAGGTGCACGGAGAAAAAACATTTACCACTAAGGCACAAAGGACACTGAGAACGTTAGAGAAAAACCAACACGGAGGACACAGAGAAGACAGAGGTGCACGGAGAAAAAATATTTACCACTAAGGCACAAAGGACACTAAGACCGTTAGAAAAAAGGAGGTTCAAAACGGAGGAAAAGAGAACACGGAGTTTCACAGAGGGTATAAAAAAAACGCCCTTGGTTAGAAGGGCGATTTTTTATTTTTTCATTTTAGCATTTTCAAACATGTCTTGCATTGCTCCGAGGTAATAATCATTCCAACCTTCGGTGATGCTTTTTACTGATTTCTCAGGAACATCTTCGTGCAATAATTCAACAATAGATTTTTTGCCTTTTGCTTTTATAATCATGGTTACTTTAGAAGGAGCATCTGCATCCCACTGGTCATAACACCACTCTTGCACTAATTTTTTATTTTTTACTACTTCCAAATTCTTTCCGAACATTTGTCCGCCCCAAAGCATAAACGTTCCTCCCACTTGATCACTCATCTTTGCTTCGTCCTCGCTCCACAACTGAATAATTTCAGGGTTTACAAGTGCTTCAAACACTTCCTCTGGAGTAGCATTCATTTCATAAGTTTGTTGTATCGTAGGCATGTTTCTTTTTTTAGTATTACGGAAGTAAATTTAGTAATATTAAAAATAGGTTATACAATTGTTAATTACTTCTTTGGGAATTTTACTAACACTTCTTTCACAGCATCTTTATGCAAGGTAATCGACATCATTTTTAATTTTACATAATCTTCGTGCATGTACCAATATCCTGGAGCCGATGCATTGGTATGTCCACCCGAACCTGAATCTTTTATTAAAAACCACATTCCATTTGCACGCTCTACATATCCTACTAAATGCATTGCATGATCATCGGTTGTTGATCCATTTGTAAAACGTAACTGACGTGCATAGTCATCAATGTAAGCCGAAGGTACATCGTATGAAGGAACCATGCATGCTCCGTATTTGCTATCAACACCACTTTCAGACACATCGCCACCAATAGAAATGGAATAACCATTTTTAATTGCATTTTTAATGATGCTCATAAAATCCTCAACAGGCACATTGTAATAATCAGCTGAATGCCACCAATTGTCGGGCACTTTGTATTCGGCTTGTGTCCAAAATGGTTTTTCCATCAATGACATAAAATCAACGTAATCATCTAAATTTAATTTGGTCACATTTTTAAGATACTCTTGTGGTGTCATTTTTTTACCTGCAACATTAACGCTTACTGGTGGTTCACCGATGTAATGATTTAGAATAGATTTTACTGTTCCAACAACAGCATCGGTATTCCAAGCAGTTGATTTTTTAACACCATCCAAATACGCTCTTAATTCTTCAAACATTTTTTTGTGATCGTGAAAAGGCTGTCCCGCTTTCATTCCGTTGTAGGCTTCCAAAGGAACAACTCCGTATGTTTTCATCATGCGCGCAACAGCATTTGTTTCTGATCCTTCATCAAATGCAGAAGTACCACGAGTACTTACAAACAATTTTGCTTTCTCTACTGTTTCCCAATACACGGTATACAATTCGGATAATTGTACATCTACATTTGAAATACGTTTAATTTCCGATTCATAAAAAGAGGTAGTAGAAAAACACCAGCACGTATTTGTTTCACCTTGCGATTCGGGCTTTTGAGCAAATACGGTTTTAAATTCTGCTGCAGATTTAGGAAGATCAACAGTAGAATAATCCATTTTAAACACCATTGGTGCTGTAGTTTTAGGAGCATTGAATGCTTCATTGCCTTTTTTAATTTGCTCGTAAAAACCAAGATTACGTTCTTTAAAAATGGCTTTGTCTTTTTTATCCTGTGCAGCTGCCGTTGAAACTACAAAGGCTGCCAGCAATAATGATTGTGTAATTTTTTTCATTGTATTTGTTTTTTATGCTATTTAAATTTTATCAAACTCTCCTTCGTATTTCAGACAACTCTAACCGTGTGTTGTCATATTGAGCCTGTCGAAATATGTGCGTTGGCTTCCCACTCCTTCGACAAGCTCAGGATGACCACCCTTTTGCATTCAAACCCTCAATCACCCATCAACAATCACCCTTCACCAATCTACAATCACTCAAAACGGAACCGCCAACTTATCCGTCACTTCCATTTTATACATCAAATCGTTGTACTTATTTTGTTCGGGTAAATAGGTGATTTTATAACCTGCAGCAATGTATTCGTTTATTTTTTGTTCATCAATGTAAGCTTCGTATTTCACCACTTTGCTACGTTTTCGTGTTAGCATTTTCACTTCCAATTCGTTGTACCACCAACCCGCAATAACAACTGTTTTTTTAGTAATACCACGCACACTTTCAATGACTGAATCGGTATACTTTAATTTTTGATTTCGTTTGGAATAATCTGAAAAGATAGGGCCCGACAGCACATCAAAAAATAATTTTTGTCCAGATATCGTTGTTTTGATTGCCAATTTAGAATATTCGGCACCACGAATTTTATCGGTTAAATTAATGCTGCATACAAATGATGAAACGATGAATGCAAATGCTAATAAATTAAATCGTTTGGAATCTAAATAATAACCAAACAACAGAATTACAAATGGCAAAATTGGAATCATGTATCCCGATTTTTGTGGCAAACGGATGTAGGAAATGGTATACAAAACAACAACTACATAACTGGCAATAATTACTTTTCGGTCGATTCCTTTTTCGAACAGTTCACCAGCAATTAAGGTTTTTCTATTTTTAAGAATCCAATATTTAGCGGCTGTAATGGCTGCTAATCCAACAAAACCAAATACACCAAAACTGTATTTATAAATAAATTTTGCAAAGGATGGATATGGAAATTGATCGTAATACATAAAGAATCCTTTTCCATATTGCAGCATGATGGGAATGAATGCGCCAACACCAATGAGTGTCATAGGAACTCCTAACTTAAATAAGGTGATAATGTTTTGTTTTAAATTGTTTTGTTTCCAAACAATGATCATAAACGGCAACAACATGGCACCACTGGTAATACGACAACCAACTGCTAAACCAAGAAAAGCACCAGCAAGTACTACTTGTTCTTTCAACAATAAATACAAGGCAATTAAAACAAATGCTTGGGACCAAACAAAATCAATAGTATAAGTGCTACTTATATAATAAACGGGAATAAATGCGAATGCAAGAGCAGCAATGAAATAATGTTTGAACTGAAAATGTTTTAATATCAATGCAAAAAACAAAGCACCAATAGCACTAAAAAATGCGGATAAAAAATTAAACCAAACATTACCCAGGCTCCAAGTCCATACCAATGGAAATTCATGAATGGGATGACCAGGCAAACGAGAAGGCTCGACAATGCCCGTTGTTTTTGTTAAATAGGTAGAAATAGCAATGGCCCATGAATCCTCTTCAATACCATATCCAGCAAATAGAAAAGGTAAACGAGAAATAAGTACTACTGCAAAAAGTAAAAGATAAGGATAATATTTCCTGTCGAAAAATGTCATTATTTAATTATTAATTACAAAACATGAATTTATACAAAAATTGTCTGTTTTCTTACATCGTAGTTGATTTTAAAAAAGAATATTTTATGTTTGCCAAACTTAAGTATTAACTCTAAATTAGATTCAATGAAACCAACATTATTTTCAAATAAATCTTTTCTAATCAAAATTTCATTTTTAGTAGCAATAAATCTACTATTCATTGTTGATGGATTTTCTCAAGCTGGTCAAAAATGGGGCACAAATGGTAATAATACAACAACTGGAGATTTTATAGGTACAACTAATAATGAAGATTTAATTTTCAAAACGAATAATACAACTGCATTTAAAATAAAAGCAAATGGCAATCTTATAATTAAATCACTTGATAACCAAGGAACAGGAATAGTAACATTTGACAACAATGGTAAAATACAGCCATTGGTATTTAGTGGAAATAGTAATGAAGTATTATATGCTAATGGCACTTGGGGCGTATTGCCAAATTTACCAAGCCTAAGTTGGCAACAAAATGGTAGCGACATTTATTATTTAAATGGCAAAGTAGGAATTGGAACCACTAATCCCTTGGTAAACTTAGATGTAATTGGCGATGCTCGAATTTCAAACAATCTTTACGTTGGAGGAGGCATAATAATCACTGACAAAGTAAATGCAAATACTGAAGTTAAAACTGCTTCAATCAATGCCGATTCAATAAAAATGGATAGTACTAAAGCCGTTTATGGTTTTAGCAACTTTAAAAATGATGTGAAATTAGACAGCAAATTACAAGTTATTGGCGATGTAAAGGTTAATGGCAATTTAAAGGCAGGCACTATTAATATTTCATCTGCCACAGTAGCACTGAGTCCTTGTCTAAATCTTATTGGACTAGAACCAGATGGTGATTTAGTTCAAATGAATAGCAATTTAGAAATAAACTATGACCCTAACAGTCCAAATTGTCCTGAGCCTATAATTATTCCATTCACTTGGCAAACGTATGGAAATCACGTAACAAATGATAACAGATGGATTGGAACTATTGAAAATTTTGATTTTAGAATCAAAACAAATAATGCATTAAGAATGACTGTAAAAAAAGATGGTAAAGTAGGCATCGGAACAGGTACACCTGATGAATTATTGGATGTTAATGGAAATGCTAAAGTTCGAAATACTTTTGAAGTAATTGGAAACTCTATTTTTTATGACCGTGTTGGAATTGGAACGAACGCCCCATCTGCTAAAATTGAAATTAGGAACAATAATAATACAGCTACCCCAGGTTTACTAGTTGCATCATCGTTTATCAATACATCAACAACAGCTGAAATAGCAAATATAATCAGTCAAGTAGATTCTGACTCTAGAAAAGCCTTTGTGGTAGCAAATGGTAATGGTGTATATACCGAAAACTTTGTGGTTTTTGGTGATGGACATGTATTTGCAAGAGATATTAAGGTTTCATTAGATCCATTTCTACATCCAGATTTTGTTTTTGAAAAAAATTACAATTTAAAATCTTTAAAAGAAGTAGAATTGTTTATAAATACGAACAAGCATTTACCTGGGGTTCCAAGTGCTGCAGAAGTTGAACAAGAGAAAGGGATAACACTTGGTGAAATGAGTGAAATTCAATTACAAAAAATAGAAGAACTAACGCTTTATATTATAGACCTTAATAAAAAATTAGAAGAGTTAAAAAACACAGTTGATATTCAAAAAACACAGATAAATGAATTACAAAATAAATAAACTCTTTATAATAGGAGTGCTTGCTATCCTTTTAGTTAGCACTTGTAAAAAATACGAGGAAGGGCCTTGCATTAGTCTTTATTCAAAAGTTCATAGAGTTGTAGGCACATGGACGGTAGAATCCTTTTTTATTAATGGAGTAGATTCTACTAATTATCTGCAGCAGCAACCACTTTTCGGCACATATAGTTTTTCGAAAGAATCCAGTGGTAGCAGTAGTACTTCATTTGTATATAATAGCAATGGTAATAAAGGAACTGACACAAGTAGATACTATACTGCTGAAGGTAAATGGTCATTTAAGGCAAACAAAAATAACTTATTTATTGAGGTTAACTTTAATTCTCCTGCAAACAAACACTTCAATATTGGCCCCTTTGGTTCCACAACGTGTGAATGGGAAATAAAAAGGCTGAAAGAAAAAGAAATGTGGCTTTATACCTTATATAATGGCAGAGAATTTTACTTAAAATTACAACAATAGTATGAAGAAGATAAAAATTATTGTATTTTTTTTAATTGCTATTTCTAATATAATGGCGCAAAATGATTTTTTAAATCATAAAAAATATTGGTTTTACAGGCATCGCCTTTTGAATGATTTTATGGTAAAAGGTGATTGCCAAGGCTGTTCTGAAATTATAAATGAAAGAGGTTACAAGCCCCCCAATTCTACCGATCCGCTGCCGAGCTATAAAAACAAATGGGGTGATCAATTATTTAATTTAGGAGAATACATTTCAGTACTTGCCACAGAATTTAAAATATTGCAAGATAATAATCAACCTACCGACACAACTATACAAGAATTATATTACGCAATTAGGGCATTTAATCGACTTGATTACAATGCTGAAAAGTACCTTGCAATTGCTAAAGGGCTATCGCACACTCAATCAGCAAGTGACTTAAATGGTTTTTTTATCCGTGATGACGTTCCTGAAAATTTCCTTAATCTTAATCCAAGATTAGCTAACGGTGTGACATCCTCACTGCTAGCCACAATCGTAGATTCAGACTTCCAAGACGCAATGGATAAAAGCCCAAATTACAATGATAAAACTTTTGCAATGAGTCACGACCAAGTGTGGCCCATGTTTATGGGTCTCGCATTAGTCCGCAAATTTTTATATGCTGGAATCAGTTATCAAAATCTTCCATTAAATGAAGTTGATGGCAATTCAGATATCTGGATAGAAGCAAGCAATATTACTAACCGAATAATGAATTCTTTCCACCACCCCAATCTACTCCAAAATTGGACAATTGTAAATCCTCTAGAAAATAACCACAGTAATATTCAAGGCTACCAAATTGGAGAACTTTCTTATGGAGCAGCGGAAGCAGCCTGTTTCATAGAAAATGTTAATACCTCAATCAATCCAGGTCTTATTATCCATACATGTGATAACTTTCATGATTCCTATTCTTATATTAATGCTCCTGCATGGAACAATTTTGGGAAAGGTATAGGAAACCTGTTAGCATTTAATTACGAAGATTTTAAAATCCAACTATTAGCAGCGATTGGCAACTCTTGGTGGCTAAATAATCCATTACCATTCTTCCCCTTCCCACCAATTAATACAACGGCTTCAGAATTAGGAGTTAGAGCAATTTTAAGGGATAATCAACACCTTCCATTACTTAGACAAGTTCTTCATTCAGGCACAAATCCTATTTCTCAATCAACGTATGAAAATTTATTAAATTCGGCACCCTGCGAAGGCCCTAGATGTTTTTGGAACTCAACTAGTCAATGCTCTACTTTCGAATGGTCATCGAGGGACAGATTACACACATCAGATGAAAGAGGCGGTGGCTCAAGTCAAGGTGAATATGCAGGATTAGATTATATGCTTTATTATAACCTTTACAACATAATTAATCCAAGCACAATTCCATATGTAAATTTTATGGACAGTAGAATTACATTCCCAATTCCAATAGGGAATCCTTTAATGGGAACAACAGCCAATCCATTAACAATAGAAGCCTTCAATACAATTGAGGCTACTAACACAGTTAATTCAAATGCAGATGCTACATTCAGAGCAGGAAAATCAATACACTTTGGCCCAGACTTCCATGTTGTGGCTGGTGCCAATTTCCATGCATACATAGATCCATTTGAATGTGCCACTGATGGTGAATATAGAAGTATATCAACAACAAACACAACAAATAATAATGCTGTAGCCTATGCAGGCAACACTACTTTTGTAAATTACCCATCAACAGTTCCTCAATATAGCAGCGAAGAAAATGTTTTAACATCGGAAAATACTATTGTAAATAAAAACAATTCCATTGAAATTAAAATTATTCCAAATCCTTCCAATGGAATATTTTCGATAGAATCGAATTTAATTGAAACTAGTGCCTTTCAAATTAAACTTTATGATATACTCGGAAATCTTGTCTTTAATTTGTCAATGACTGAAAATTTATTAAATATCAATTTAACAAATCAGTCAAAAGGAGTTTATTATGTTGAAATTAAAAACGATAATGGCTATTATAAAACCGAAAAAATTATTGTTCAGTAATGATTTATTATTTGTGTGAAAATCCAATGCCAACATATTAAATTAAAGTATATTATTTACTCCGTCAATCGTTGTTTAACTGCTTCGTATAAAATAACACCAGCAGCTACCGAAACATTTAAAGAACCTATTTTCCCCATCAATGGAATTTTTGCATGCGCGTCAGCCAATTTTAAAAATTCTGGAGAAATACCATCTTCTTCCGAACCCATCATAATGGCAACTGGCAATGTATAATCTTGTGCATAATACATGTCGGTTGTTTTTTCGGTACAAGCGATAACTTGCAATCCACTTTCACGTAAATAATGAATGACATCTTTTAAATTATCTTCTTTACAAACAGGTATTTTATGCAATGCACCTGTTGATGTTTTAATAGCATCAGCATTTATTTGTGCTGCACCTCGTGCAGGAATAACAATTGCATCCACACCAGCACACTCGGCAGTACGAGCTATTGCTCCAAAATTACGCACATCGGTAATACGGTCCAAAATCAATATTAAAGGTGTTTTACCAGCATCAAAAACCATTGGTAATACTTTTTCTATTTTACTGTATTCAATGGATGAAATATAACCAACTACACCTTGATGGTTTTTAGATGTTAATCGATTTAACTTTTCTACGGGAACGTATTGGTAAACCACATTGTGTTTTTTCAACAAACTCATCATCTCACCAAACAATTCATTTTTCAAACCATTTTGCACCAATAGTTTATCTATTTCTTTTCCAGATTTTAATGCTTCAATAATTGGTCGTAAACCAAATATCATATTGTCGTTCTCCTGTTTTTGTGTTTTTGTTTGCATGCTTGTTTGTTTCTGTTTTTAACCGCTAAGGTTATTTTATATTTATTTTTTTTAAACCTGCGGTTTCTTTTTTTAACCGCTAAGAGCGCCAAGGTTTTACGCTAAGGACGCTAAGTTTTCTTATACTCTTTTTAAAACCTGCGGTTTTATATTATCATATTGATTACAATCCATTAACTATTCTGCGCACTCCATCTTTAAGCTTCAACACATTAAAATTCATTAATAAGCCCAATTTATAATTGCCTAACTTTAAATACGTTAAAGTTTGAGCGAGATGAATGTCATTTAACGCATCCACACTTTTTATTTCAACCACTACCTTGTTCTCTACTAACAAATCTATGCGATAGCCACAATCTAACTTTACTTCTTCAAACAATAATGGCATTGGCTTTTCTTTTTGCACTAACAAACCCGACTGAACAAGTTTATAATACAAACATTCTTTATAAGCACTTTCCAACAAACCTGGACCTAAAGCATTATGAACATCAATACCTAATCCAATTATTTTATTTGAAATTTCATTCTCACTCATAATCCTACTAACTAAAAACACTTATCAATTCTTTGCGGTCTCTGCGAAAAAAACTTTGCGGTCTTTGCGGTTACCAAAACCATTAATCTTGTAAATACGCTCTTCCTTGTCGCCATACATCAACCGCCATGTACCACGATTGACGATAAGTACCTGAACGCTCCAATGAAAAATCATTATCTGTAAATGGATTGTTTACTCTTACAAAAGCATATTGTAATGAATTGATATTACTCTCTTCGCCATACACCCATGTTTCGGTATTGGCTGTTCTATAAATGGTATTGGGCGAACCATAAATTAAATAAATCAATCCTCTATCGGATTTCCAACCTTCGATGTACGATGAGAAATAAGCATTCGCATCATTCACGCGTGTATAAAATTTACGAATCACTTCTTTCGCACGGTCCATATTTCCGGTACAATCGAGCCAAAATTTTTCTACATCAGCTTTTTTGTTGAGACTTGTCGATAAGGCATCGTATTCTTCACGCGAAGTAATGTAACGCAATGGAAGAAGCATTCCTTCTGCATTTTTTACTTCCGGAAAAGCATCTTTAAAATTATACAAGGTAAAACCTTCTCGTTTGGTTGTATCCACCTGAAAATGATAAAAACCATTTTTCGGCATTGTAAAATCAACTTCGCCCTTTGCAGATAATTGCATCACAAATGTACTATCGGCTTTGTACTGGAATGGCTGAGGATCGGCCAATGAAAATGGTGGTGCTGCTAATGGAAACACCCGATTGTAATATCGTACATAAAGTGGCTGTGCAACTTTTGATTTATAGTTGATGGTTACCGTTTCTCCATTTTTTGCATAATTGCGAAACAGCGGAACTTCATCTGTTTTTGATTTCACAATAAAATTCTGACGATTCCATTCGTTTCCTTTTTCGACAGTGATAACCGTATTGTAAGAAGTATTTCGATTTAAATCGGTTACATTTACTCTCAAATAATAACTTCTGGTAAGAAGTGCATTGAAATTCATCTTGCCAACTAAAAACTTTTCCACCAACTCATTATTGGAATCTACCAATCGGATAGAAGCGCTATCTAAAATTGTTTTTGACTCATAACTAGCAACAAGCTTATAAGAGATTAATACGTTTGATGAAAAATTAATCGCATCGGGACGCATGTAAAGTAATTCTTTACTAGCAATTTTAAAGTGCAATTCGGAAAGCGTGTCATTTACATGAAATACCGTAAATACAGGATGCAATGCATTTACTTCACGTTTGTAATTATTTGTTTTATTTGTAGACGTAGTTTTAGTACTTGTACCACAAGCCACCAATAACATAATAAAAAAACAAATAAGTAGATTTCTCATTATTCTTGTGTATCGTCTGTTAATTGTGGAGCATCGTCACTTTCTAAAAACTTAGTTGAAATCTGTTTGGTGGTTTTTGCACCCAACTTTTCAATGTCCAAGGCACGTTTCACTAAATTTCCTGATCCTGTTTTTAATTTATTCATTGCAGCATCGTAAGCACCTTTGGATGTTTCCAGGCTCTTCCCTATTTTATCCATATCTTCTAAAAAGCCTACAAACTTATCGTACAAAGCACCGCTCTGTTTTGCAATTTCAATTGCATTTTTAGTTTGGCGTTCTTGTTTCCATATGGAAGCAATAGTACGTAAAGTTGCTAATAAGGTGGATGGACTTACAATCACAATCTTTTTATCCCAAGCATAGGTAAACAATTCTTGGTCGGCCTGCACAGCCACACTAAATGATGATTCGATTGGAATGAATAACAATACAAAATCGGGTGTGTTAAAATCAGGGGAAGTTGGATAATTTTTTTCGCTCAACAATTTTACATGACTGCGAATAGATAAGATATGCTCTTTCACATATCGTTCTCTGTCTTCATCCGAATCGGCATTTACAAGCGCTTCGTAAGCAACCAGAGAAACTTTTGAATCGACTACAATGTGTTTGCTATCGGGTAACATAATCACCACATCGGGTTGAATACGTTTTCCTTCATCGTTGTTGGTACTAAACTGTGTTCGGTATTCTTGATCTTTTACTAAACCAGAACGCTCCAATACTTTTTCTAGAATTACCTCGCCCCAATTTCCTTGCTTTTTATTATCGCCTTTCAAAGCTTTCGCAAGATTATTCGCTTCCTCACTTACCTGCTTATTTAAATCAATTAAATTTTTGATTTCGGCTTTCAGTGTAATTCGTTCTGCCGATTCAGCTTTGTAGGCTTTATCAACCTTGTCTTCAAAATCTTTAATTTTTTCTTTTAAAGGATTTAAGATAACATCCAAGTTAGTTTTGTTTTGCTCCGTAAACTTGTTTGATTTTTCCTCTAAAATTTTATTGGCAATGTTTTCGAATTCGGTTGTGTATTTTTTGTGCACATTTTCCAACTCACCTTTTAATGTGGTGAGCTTGTCCTCCTGGGCTTTAAATGTTTCGATGGAACGTTCGATTCGGATATTGGCATTATTTAAATCGCCACGCAATTGATGAATTTCGGAATTTAACTTTTCTTTTTCTTTGGTTGCATCATGAATCAACTGTTCGCGTGTGGTTTTAAAATCGTATTCCAAACGCTCGTATTCTTTTGCTGCATTTTCAAGCTTCGATTCAAGAACTGCTTTTTGTTTGTCGAGTTCAACAATTTTTGCATCCAACAAGGATGTATCCATCACCACATTGCTTTTCGATTTAAAAAGCAAATAGATAATAGCAGCACCAACGGCAATTCCTATGATTAAAAACAAAAAATCCATATCCTGTAATGAATGGCTAATTTACGGAATTATTTACTCTTAGAGAAGACTATCGAGAAGGAATCAAAAATAATTTACGATTCCAAAATGTATTTTTCCCGAACGCAATTGAATAGGATTATCAAATTGTTTTCCGAGTGCATAATTAATAGAAAAAATGCCTGCTTTGGTCTCAAAACTGATACCCGCACCAAATCCAATGGGTGTATCATTTACATATTGTTTCACATTGTTGTTTTCGTACCAAGCACCATCACCAAATAAATAGATGTATGAATTTTGTTCCAATAAAAAACGGTACTCCAATGTAAAAATGGAATAGCTGGTTGTAAAAATGGATTCTTCATCAAAACCACGTAAGGTTTTTAAACCACCAATTCGTAACAATTCATTTTGGAAGGTATTTTCGCCATTCACAAAACCCGATGAATTACCTATTTTAACAGTACTTCTGCCTGCAATTGGGATAAACAAACTCGCTTCAAAATCACCATTATATTGGGTTGAATTTAACCTTATTTGATCGTATACTTCTTGGTTTATCTTCGCATTCTTTTTTATTTTTTTTGTTCCTGCACTGGCATTTACAATCAAATAAAATCCTTTTCGCGGATTGATACGATAATCCAAGCGCTCCAATTTATAACCAATTCCATACATATTGGTTTGCACATCGGCATAGCTTGGCAAGGTGGTTATAAACTCCAAGCCTTTTGTAGAAAGCAAGGTAGAGGTTTTATTGTTGTAGAATACTTTAAAATAATTACCACCAATAAATAAATATTGCACACCAATGTTCTGATTTACATCAATAAATGTGGTGTCTTTTTTATAGAGTTTAAAATTATAGTCGATCCCAAAAGGTGTTTTAAAAATGAATGGATACACCAAACGCAATTTTAAATCCTGTGTTTGTGTTTGCATTTTTCGCCAATTCAAATCAATCAGCTCACCTCTACCAAGGCCATTCTGCAAGCGCAAGCGCACATCGCCAGTAAATAATATTTTACCTGTTTTATTATCAGGCAACACACCCAAAATACCATCAAACTGACTAGCACGTTTTTTTTCTAAACTCAATAAGAGCTTATTTTGTTTCTCTCCGAAAACAACCACAGCAGGCTTTGTAGAACGTACAAATTGCAATTCGGCCATTCGGATATTTACCTTTTTTAATTGCGATTCATTGTACCTACTTCCAGGTTTTATTCCTAAATAATTATAAATGTAAACCTGTGCAATTTTGGCATTGCCAGTAATGGTGATGCTGTCAATTTTTTGTTCCGAATGTTTTTGCAAATTCATCACAGCCGAAAATTGATTATCCTGAATAACAATACTATCAAGCTTTATAGAGGCAAACGGAAAACCGTTGTTTTCATAATAGGTTATTAATTTTTCTTGCACACGCTTTACATCGCGGTACGAAACAGGTTTGTTGGTGTATAATTTTTCTCTAAAACCAATTTCACTCAATACGCCTTCATCCACATTGCCATGCTTTAGGTTGGCCCATTTATACTGACTGCCAAAGGAAAGATAGACGGTTTGTTTTAATGAATCGATAATCGTGCTATCGTATTCAGCAGCTAAATACGCATTATCAAAACATTGAAACAATACTTTTTGAAGTTCTTTGGTTCGCTCCGACTCTCTTGTAAAACTTTTTTTGTAGGTAATTTTTTTGAGTAAATCGGCATCTTGCTGCGAACGAATGTCGAGGGTATACGATTGAGCAGCACCAATTAGGTGATTTAGGAGCAAAAACAGAATTGCATAAAATTTCAATCGCATACTATAAAGGTAAGTATAAAGAGAAAAACTCCGACAGGGATTTTTTATTGCAAAAAAAGAGGGATAAACATTTTGTTTATCCCTCTGATTTTCTTTTCAGAAAAAACGTATTGACTACGCCTCTTCTTCCATAGCTTCACGTTTAGAAGCCATTAATTTATCGTACTCTTCTTGAGAACCAACAATCATTTTGTCGTAAGCTCTTAGTCCAGTACCTGCAGGAATTAAATGTCCAACGATTACGTTTTCTTTCAATCCTGATAAGTCATCAATTTTACCGCTAACTGCAGCTTCGTTCAATACTTTTGTAGTTTCCTGGAACGATGCAGCACTCATAAAGCTGTTAGTTTGTAATGATGCACGAGTGATACCTTGCAATATCTGTGTAGATGTTGATGGCACTGCTTCACGCGCTTCAATTAACTTCATATCTCTACGTTTCAACGATGAGTTTTCATCACGTAATTTACGTGCACTGATAATTTGTCCTGCTTTGTATAAGTTAGAATCACCTGGATCTAAGATTACAACTTTAGCATATAAATTATCGTTTTCTAACATAAACGTTGATTTGTTAATCAATTGTTTCTCTAAGAAAACTGTGTCGCCAGATTCTAAGATTTCCACCTTACGCATCATTTGACGAACGATTACTTCAAAATGTTTATCATTGATTTTCACACCTTGTAAACGGTAAACCTCTTGTACCTCATTTACTAAATACTCTTGTACAGCAGTTGGACCTTTGATAGCAAGGATATCACTTGGAGTGATAGCACCATCAGATAATGGCTCACCAGCTTTAATAAAGTCGTTCTCTTGAACTAAGATATGTTTAGACAATGGCACTAAGTAAGTACGTTTATCACCAGTACGAGATTCAACATGTACCTCACGGTTACCACGTTTAATTTTACCAAATGATACAACACCATCTACTTCAGATACAACAGCTGGATTACTTGGGTTACGTGCCTCGAATAATTCGGTAACACGTGGTAAACCACCCGTGATATCTCCTGTTTTACCAGTAGCACGAGGAATCTTAACAAGGATTTGACCTGCTTCAATTTTTGCATTATCATTCACAATTACGTGAGCTCCAACTGGAATATTGTACGTACGTAATACTTCTTTATTTGCAGCAATTTTGATTGCAGGGTTTTTGCTCTTATCGCGACTTTCAACAATAACTTTTTCTTTAAAGCCTGTTTGTTCATCGGATTCTTCACGGTAAGTAACACCTTCTTCGATATTATCGAATTCGATTTTACCAGCGAATTCAGAAACGATAACCGCGTTATATGGATCCCAATCACAAATTAAATCACCTTTTTTGATTTTTGCATTTGCTTTCACATAAATTTGAGAACCGTAAGGAATATTACCTGTTGTTAAAACAATTTTCGTGTTTGCATCAATGATTCGCATTTCTGCAGAACGACCGATAACAACATCAACTGTTTCACCATCAGGATTTTTACGTTTTACTGTTTTCAATTCATCAATTTCGATGATACCATCGTATCTTGATTCTAATTTAGAAGCTGCTGCGATGTTAGAAGCTGTACCTCCAACGTGGAATGTACGAAGTGTTAACTGTGTACCTGGCTCACCAATTGACTGAGCTGCAATTACACCAACTGCTTCACCACGTTGAACCATTCTACCTGTTGCAAGGTTACGTCCGTAACACTTACCACAAACTCCATTTTTACTTTCACAAGTTAATACCGAACGAATTTCTACTGACTCGATTGGAGACTCAGAAATTATTTTAGCATACTCTTCAGTAACTTCTTCACCAGCACCGATGATTAAATCACCAGTTAATGGGTTATATACATTGTGAACAGTAGTACGTCCTAAAATACGGTCGTACAATGATTCAACAACTTCATCATTTTTCTTCAATGCAGTTGCAACAAGACCACGTAATGTTCCACAATCTTCGATTGTAATAATTACATCCTGAGCAACGTCAACTAACCTACGAGTTAAGTAACCAGCATCCGCTGTTTTTAACGCTGTATCGGCAAGACCTTTACGAGCACCATGGGTTGAAATGAAATACTCCAAGATCGATAATCCCTCTTTAAAGTTAGAGATGATCGGGTTCTCGATAATTTCTCCACCACCTGCACCTTTTTGCGGTTTCGCCATCAATCCACGCATACCACCTAACTGACGAATTTGTTCTTTAGAACCACGAGCTCCAGAATCCAACATCATGTAAACAGGGTTGAATCCTTGACGATCGTTCGTCAATGTATTTAATACTTTTGCAGTGATACGAGAGTTTGTATGTGTCCAGATATCGATGATTTGGTTGTAACGCTCATTGTTCGTAATGAAACCCATGTTGTAGTTAGCTACAACTTCGTCTACTTGAACATTTGCATCAGCAATCATTTTATCTTTATCCTCAGGAACGATAACGTCACCTAAGTTAAATGATAAACCACCACGGAATGCGCTCATGTAACCTAATGTTTTCATGTCGTCAAGGAACTTAGCAGTTTTTGCCATACCAGTTTCCTTAACAATTACTCCGATGATATCACGTAACGATTTTTTCGTTAACAATTCATTGATATAACCTACTTCTTTAGGAACAACTTGGTTAAACAAGATACGTCCTACAGTAGTTTCAATTAATTTATTTACCGTTTTATCTCCTTCTTTAACTTGTAAACGAACTTTTACAAATGCATGTAAGTCAACTCGTTTTTCATTGTAAGCAATGATTGTTTCTTCTGGAGAATAAAAAGTTAAGCCTTCACCTTTAACGATTTCCTCTTTTGTTGTTTTCTTCCCTTTGGTCATGTAGTACAGACCAAGCACCATGTCTTGAGAAGGAACCGTTACCGGTGCACCATTCGCAGGATTCAAGATGTTATGAGAAGCAAGCATTAACAATTGAGCTTCAAGGATTGCAGCATGTCCCAATGGAACGTGAACCGCCATTTGATCCCCATCGAAATCGGCATTAAATGCTGTACACGTTAATGGATGTAACTGAATCGCTTTTCCTTCAATTAATTTTGGTTGGAAAGCTTGGATACCCAATCTATGCAATGTCGGAGCACGATTCAAAAGAACTGGATGTCCTTTTAATACGTTCTCTAAAATATCCCAAACGATTGGTTCTTTTTTGTCAACTATTTTCTTAGCAGATTTAACAGTTTTAACAACACCACGCTCAATCATTTTACGAATGATAAATGGTTTGAATAATTCTGCTGCCATATCTTTTGGCAATCCGCACTCATGCAATTTCAATTCAGGTCCAACGACAATTACCGAACGAGCAGAATAATCGACACGTTTACCTAATAAGTTTTGACGGAAACGACCTTGTTTACCTTTTAATGAATCAGACAATGATTTTAATGCACGGTTTGATTCAGTTTTAACTGCGTTTGATTTACGAGAGTTATCGAATAATGAATCAACAGACTCTTGCAACATACGTTTTTCATTACGCAAGATAACTTCAGGAGCTTTGATTTCGATTAATCGTTTCAAACGGTTGTTACGGATAATAACACGTCTGTATAAATCATTTAAATCTGATGTAGCAAAACGACCACCATCCAATGGAACCAATGGACGTAATTCTGGTGGAATTACAGGAACGATTTTAACAACCATCCACTCTGGTTTGTTTTCTACATGTTGGTTTGCCATACGGAAACTTTCAACAACTTGTAAGCGTTTTAATGCTTCGTTTTTACGTTGTTGAGATGTTTCTGTGTTTGCTTTGTGACGTAAGTCGAATGACAATCCATCCAAATCAACACGGCTTAATAAAGCAACCAAAGCTTCAGCACCCATTTTAGCGATAAACTTATTTGGATCGCTATCATCTAAGTATTGATTGTCTTTTGGTAATGTTTCTAAAATATTCAAGTATTCTTCTTCTGATAAGAAATCTAAATAATTGATTCCATCAGCAGTTTTAACACCTGCATTTACTACAACATAACGTTCGTAGTAAATAATCATATCTAATTTTTTAGTTGGTAAACCTAATAGGTAACCAATTTTGTTAGGCAATGATTTAAAGTACCAGATATGAGCAACAGGAACAACCAAGTTGATATGTCCCATACGCTCTCTACGTACTTTTTTCTCAGTTACTTCAACACCACAACGGTCACAAACAATTCCTTTGTAACGAATACGTTTGTATTTACCGCAAGCACATTCCCAATCTTTAACCGGACCAAAAATTCTTTCGCAGAACAAACCACCCATTTCTGGTTTATAAGTTCTGTAATTGATGGTTTCGGGCTTTACTACTTCACCACTTGAACGTTCCAAAATTGCTTCTGGTGATGCAAGGCTGATGGTAATTTTCGAGAAATTACTTTTTAATTTATTATCTCTTTTGAAAGCCATATTATTTGTTTTAAAAAAGTTAAATTCAAATTTGAAGTTTCAGGTGAATCACCTGAAACTTCAAATGTTTTTATTAGTCAAGTGAAATGTTTAATCCTAATCCTCTTAATTCATGCAACAATACGTTGAATGATTCAGGGATACCTGGAGTTGGCATATTTTCACCTTTAACAATAGCTTCGTATGCTTTAGCACGTCCAACAACGTCATCCGATTTGATTGTAAGGATCTCTTGAAGAATGTTAGCAGCGCCAAATGCTTCAAGTGCCCAAACCTCCATCTCACCAAAACGCTGACCACCAAACTGTGCCTTACCACCCAACGGTTGTTGTGTAATAAGTGAGTATGGTCCGATAGAACGAGAGTGCATCTTATCATCCACCATGTGACCTAATTTCAACATGTAGATAACACCTACAGTTGCTGGTTGATCGAAACGTTCACCTGTACCACCATCAGTTAAGTATGTACGGCCAAAACGAGGTAAACCTGCTTTGTCTGTCCATTCGTTTAACTGCTCTGTAGAAGCACCGTCAAAAATTGGTGTGAAGAATTTCTCTCCTAATTTTTGTCCAGCCCAACCTAATACAGTTTCATAAATCTGACCCAAGTTCATACGAGAAGGTACACCTAATGGATTTAACACGATATCTACAGGTGTTCCATCTTCTAAGAATGGCATATCTTCATCGCGAACGATACGAGCAACAATACCTTTGTTACCATGACGACCAGCCATCTTATCACCTACTTTTAATTTACGTTTTTTAGCAATGTAAATTTTAGCAAGTTGAATAATTCCAGCTGGAAGCTCATCACCTACTGTTACTGCGAATTTCTTACGTTTGAATGCACCTAATAAATCGTTGAATTTAATGCTGTAGTTGTGCAACAACATTTTGATTTGATCATTTACATCTTTATCAGTAGTCCATTTGCTAGGATTAACTGTAGCAAAGTCGATTTTCTCAAGCGCTTTTTGAGTGAACTTAACGCCTTTTCCAATCACTTCCTCTTTTAATACATTTTGAACTCCTTGAGAAGTTTTTCCATTAACAAGCACGTTTAATTTTTCAATTAATTTTGCTTTTAATGCAGCTACTTCAACATTGTGTTCTTTATCGATTTTCTCAAGCAATGGCTTTTCTTCTGCTTTCGATTTTTTATCTTTAATTGCTCTTGAGAATAATTTTTTGTCGATAACAACTCCACGTAATGATGGAGGCGCTTTTAATGAAGCATCTTTAACGTCACCAGCTTTGTCACCAAAGATTGCACGTAAAAGTTTTTCTTCTGGTGAAGGATCAGTTTCTCCTTTAGGAGTAATTTTTCCAATTAAAATATCACCTTCTTTAACTTCAGCACCAATACGGATTAATCCGTTTTCATCAAGATCTTTTGTTGCTTCTTCAGAAACGTTAGGAATATCAGAAGTTAATTCTTCTAAACCACGTTTTGTATCACGCACCTCTAATGAATATTCATCAATGTGAACAGATGTAAAGATATCTTCACGAGCAACGCGCTCAGAGATAACAATCGCATCCTCGAAATTGTAACCTTTCCAAGGCATGAACGCTACTTTCATGTTGCGTCCTAATGCTAATTCACCATTTTGAGTTGCATAACCTTCGCACAATACTTGTCCTTTAGAAACTTTCTCGCCTTTTTTAACGATTGGTTTTAAGTTGATACAAGTACTTTGGTTGGTTTTGCGGAATTTCGTTAATTGGTAACGTTTGATATCGTCATCAAAACTGATTAAACGATCATCATCTGTTCTGTTGTAACGGATAACAATTTCATTTGCATCAACGTATTCAACAACTCCTTCGCCTTCAGCATTTACCAATACACGAGAATCGCGAGCAACTAAAGGCTCTAATCCTGTACCTACAATTGGTGCTTCTGGACGTAATAATGGAACTGCTTGACGTTGCATGTTTGATCCCATCAATGCACGGTTAGCATCATCATGTTCCAAGAAAGGAATCAATGAAGCTGCAATAGATGCAATTTGGTTAGGAGCAACGTCCATCAAATGTAATTTCTCTGGTTCTACAACCGGGAAATCACCTTCGTAACGTGCTTTAACTTTAGCATCTAAGAATTTACCTTTAGCATCAACCGGAGCATTTGCTTGTGCAATTGTTTTTGAATCTTCTTCTTCAGCGCTCAAATAAGTAACAGATTTTTCGATGTCCACTTTACCGTTTGTAACAGTCATGTATGGAGTTTCGATAAATCCTAACTTGTTAATTTTTGCGTATACACAAAGAGAAGAAATCAAACCGATATTTGGTCCCTCAGGAGTTTCGATAGTACACAAACGACCGTAGTGGGTGTAGTGAACGTCACGAACCTCGAAACCAGCGCGCTCACGAGATAAACCTCCAGGCCCAAGTGCTGAAAGTCTACGCTTGTGCGTGATTTCTGCAAGAGGGTTTGTTTGATCCATGAATTGAGATAACTGATTTGTTCCGAAGAACGAATTGATAACTGATGACAATGTTTTAGCATTGATCAAATCAGTTGGAGTAAACACCTCGTTATCACGAACGTTCATACGCTCACGAATAGTACGAGCCATACGCGCTAAACCTACACCAAATTGAGCATATAATTGCTCACCTACTGTACGCACACGTCTGTTACTCAAATGGTCAATATCATCCACATCTGCTTTTGAGTTGATCAATTCAATCAAATACTTAATGATTAAAATGATATCCTCTTTTGTTAATGTTTTAACATCAGCAGGTGTATTGATATTTAATTTTTTGTTGATACGGTAACGACCAACTTCTCCTAAATCGTAACGTTTATCAGAGAAGAATAATTTGTCGATGATACCACGAGCTGTTTCTTCATCAGGTGGTTCAGCGTTACGTAACTGACGGTAGATATGCTCAACCGCTTCTTTTTCAGAGTTAGACGTATCTTTTTGTAATGTGTTATAGATGATTGCATAATCAGCAGAGTTAACCTCTTCTTTGTGTAAGATAACTGATTTTACATTTGCATCAATAATCATATCGATGTGACCTTCTTCTAAGATTGTTTCACGATCAATGATAACTTCATTACGCTCGATAGAAACAACTTCTCCGGTATCCTCATCAACGAAATCTTCAATCCATGTTTTTAAAACACGAGCAGCAAGTTTACGACCAACTGCATTTTTTAGGGCAGCTTTGCTAACTTTTAATTCATCAGCTAAACCAAATATTTCAAGGATTTGTTTATCACTTTCAAATCCGATAGCTCTTAACAAGGTAGTTACCGGTAATTTTTTCTTACGATCAATGTAAGCATACATTACGCTGTTGATATCGGTAGCAAATTCAATCCATGATCCTTTGAAAGGGATAACACGTGCTGAATATAATTTTGTACCGTTAGCATGGCGGCTTTGACCAAAGAAAACACCTGGTGAACGATGTAATTGAGATACAATAACACGTTCAGCTCCATTGATAACGAAAGTACCTTTTGGAGTCATGTACGGAATAGTACCTAAATAAACATCCTGAACGATTGTTTCAAAATCTTCATGTTCAGGGTCTGTACAATACAAACGTAATTTCGCTTTAAGCGGAACGCTGTATGTTAATCCACGCTCGATACACTCTTCGATAGCGTAACGTGGAGGGTCAATAAAATAATCTAAAAATTCTAACACGAAATTATTTCGTGCATCGGAAATAGGAAAGTTTTCTGCGAAAACTTTGTATAGTCCTTCGTTTTGACGGTTTTCAGAAGTAGTTTCTAACTGAAAAAAGTCTTGAAACGATTGAAGTTGAATATCTAAAAAGTCAGGGTACTCTATTTGACTTTTAATAGATGCAAAACTAATTCTCTGAGGTTTTTTATTTTGAGCCAAGGTGCTAAGTATTAAGGTTAATAAGTTAAAAAACAACTATACACGTTAAAAGTCATATACCTCATCACCCTTCTTTCGAAGGATAATGAGGTTATGACATTAATGTTGTATCAGAAACAGCTTATTTAATCTCAACTTTTGCTCCTGCTTCTTCTAATTGTTTTTTCAATGCTTCAGCTTCTTCTTTAGAGATGCCTTCTTTAACTGGTTTTGGTGCACCATCAACAAGATCTTTAGATTCTTTCAATCCTAATCCTGTTAAGTCTTTTACAACTTTTACAACACCTAATTTAGCTGCACCTGCTTCAACTAAAATAACATCAAAAGATGTTTTAGCTTCTGCTGCGTCTCCGCCTGCTGCACCACCTGCTACAACAACTGCTGCTGCTGCTGGTTCGATACCATATTCGTCTTTCAAGATTGTTGATAATTCTTGCACTTCTTTAACAGTTAAATTTACTAACTGTTCAGCAATTGCTTTTACGTCTGCCATTGTATTTGATTTTTAAAATTGTTACTAATTAATTTTTTACTTTTTCTTTCTTTAAACTGTTTGCAAATTAAGCTGCGTCTTTTTTCTCTGCATTTGCTTGCAAAGCTCCGATAACTCTTTTTGCAGGAGATTGAAGTAATGCAACCACATCCGCGATAAGTTCGTTTTTGCTCTTAATGTTTGCAAGAGCAGTTAACTGATCATCACCTAAGTAGATTGTTTCTTCAACGAATGCACCTTTTAAAATAGGTCTATCGCCTTTACCTCTAAATTCCTTAATTAACTTCGCAGGAGCGTTTCCTACTTCGGTAAACATAATTGCTGTTGCACCTTTTAACGCTGGAATCAAACCTACTAAACGGCTATCTTCTGCTCTTTCTAAGGCTTTTTCAAGCAATGTGTTTTTTACAACTGCTACCGAAATGTTTTTGTTGAAACAAGATCTTCTGAATTGGTTAATTTTTTCAACAGATAAAGAAGAACAATCTGCTAAGTAGATCTTAGTGTTTGCATTAAGCTGTTCTACTAGAGAATCGATTATTTTTGATTTGTCTTCTTTTTTCATTTTTATTTAAATTTATTTACTCCGTGGAAGCCGTTGTAAATGTTAATGGTTTTTATTAATTATAAAATTATTGACCTAAAAACTTAGTATCGATTTGGATACTTGGACTCATTGTAGAGCTCATGTATACGCTTCTTACGTAAGCACCTTTTGCAGATGAAGGTTTTAATTTCATAATTGTTTGTAACAACTCATTCGCGTTATCTGCAATCTTATTGCTATCGAAAGATACTTTCGCAACTAAAGATTGAACAATACCAGCTTTATCAACTTTAAAGTCGATTTTACCAGCTTTTGAATCAGTTACTGCTTTTGCTACATCCATAGTAACAGTACCTGTTTTTGGATTTGGCATTAAACCACGTGGTCCTAAAACACGAGCAATAGCTCCTATTTTACCCATAACACTTGGCGTTGCAATAACAACATCAATTTCTAACCAACCACCTTTAATTTTTTCAACGTATTCATCCAACCCAACAAAATCAGCACCAGCAGCTTTTGCTTCCGCTTCTTTATCAGGTGTACAAAGTACTAATACTTTTAACGTTTTACCAGTTCCGTGAGGTAATGATACAGAACCACGAACCATTTGGTTTGCTTTACGAGGATCAACTCCTAAACGTACGCTAATGTCTACAGATGAATCGAATTTTGTTGAGGTGATTTCTTTAACTAGCTTTGCAGCTTCTGCTAACGAATACGATTTTGTAGCATCGTATTTAGAAAGGGCAACCTTTCTTTTTTTACTAATTTTTGGCATTTTATTAAAATTATGATGTACAAACGCTTTTCACATTGAAGGAAAAGCTCCATCTGGTTAAATTACTTTTTTAATGGTGATTCACCAGTAACGGTCAATCCCAAACTACGAGCAGTACCCGCAACCATACTCATTGCTGATTCAATAGTGAAACAGTTTAAGTCAGGCATTTTTCCTTCAGCAACTGTACGGATTTGATCCCAAGATACAGTTCCAACTTTTTTACGGTTAGATTCAGCTGAACCAGCTTTAACTTTCGTGATTTCTAATAATGATACTGCAACTGGAGGGTTTTTAGTGATAAATTCAAATGATTTATCATTATAAACAGTGATTACAACTGGAATTACTTTACCAGCTTTATCTTGTGTTCTAGCGTTGAATTGCTTACAGAACTCCATGATGTTAACACCTTTAGCACCTAATGCAGGACCAATTGGTGGTGAAGGATTTGCTGCTCCACCTTTTATTTGCAACTTAATCATTGCACTTACTTCTTTTGCCATTTTCTTTTTTTAGTTTGAAAGTTCAAAGTTTAAAGTTCAAGGTTCTTCTGTAATAAATTCAACAGCTACTTTTACTTTATTCTTTTTACTTAGTGATTTATGTTCAAAGTCTGTCACCGTTTTCAAGTTTAATGATTGGTGGAAGCCCAACGTTCAACTTTATACTCCTTAACTTTAAACTCTTATTTATTAACTTTCTTTTTCTACTTCTAAATATCCTAACTCCAAAGGTGTTTTTCTTCCGAAAATTTTCACCATTACTTCTAGTTTTTTCTTGTCTTCAATTACTTTTTCGATAGTACCGGTAAAGCCATTGAAAGGACCGTTTGTAACTTTAACAGTTTCACCAACGATGAATGGAATGCTAATTTGAGCATCGCTTTCTGATAAATCATCAACAGTACCTAAAATTCTGTTTACTTCACTTAAGCGCATTGGAACTGGCTCTCCACCTTTTGTTTCTCCTAAAAATCCAATAACACCAGTAACGTTTTTAATAACGTGAGGCACCTCTCCTACAAGAGCTGCTTCCATTAAAATATATCCACCATAAAAAGGACGTTCTTTACTTACCTTTTTACCATTGCGGATTTGATAAATTTTTTCGGTAGGAATTAATATTTGAGATACATAACTGCTTAAACCCAAACGATTAATTTCTACTTCAATGTATTGCTTTACCTTCTTCTCCTGACCACTGATAGCCCTAACCACATACCACTTTTTTACCGTGTCAGTTTTTGTTTGCTCGCTCATTTTTATAAATTATATCGAGTTATTAAAATAAATGGTAAATCGCTTCCATTCCTTTGTTGAATGTAAAATCCATTGCAAAAACCAATAATGCAATAATTACAGATGCAACCATTACAACAATTGCACTGCTTTGCAATTCTTTCCAAGTTGGCCAACTAACTTTATGAACAAGTTCGTTGGTTGTTTCGCTGAAATATTCTTTGAATTTGCTCATATTCTTTTTTGTTTAAAGTTTAAGTTTTTTAGTTTAAAGTTTCGGGATTTCCCATTTAACTATTCAACGTTTAACTTAGCACTCTTTTCGCACAGGTGGAGAGATTCGAACTCCCATCAAAGGTTTTGGAGACCTCTATTCTACCCTTGAACTACACCTGTTTATTACTCCAAAATTTAATGATTCCGATTGCAATTTTGGCATCACCCGTATTTAGTACGAAACAGCAGGCAGTGATTTCCACTGCCTACTGTCTATACTTATTCTTTTAATAAATTACTTGATGATTTCAGTTACCTGACCTGCACCTACAGTACGTCCACCTTCGCGGATAGCGAAACGTAAACCTTTGTCCATAGCTACTGGTACGATTAATTTAACTGTGATAGTTACGTTATCGCCAGGCATAACCATGTCGCGTCCTGCTGGTAATTCAATTTCTCCTGTTACGTCAGTTGTACGTAAGTAGAATTGAGGACGGTATTTGTTATGGAATGGAGTATGACGTCCACCTTCTTCTTTTTTCAATACGTAGATCTCAGCTTTGAATTCAGTGTGAGGAGTGATTGTTCCTGGTCTAACGATAACCATACCTCTACGGATATCTTTTTTATCAATACCACGTAACAATAAACCTACGTTATCACCTGCTTCACCTCTATCAAGGATTTTACGGAACATTTCCACACCTGTGATAGTAGATTTTAATTTTTCATCTTGCATACCGATGATTTCAACCTCATCACCTGAGTTGATAACACCTGTTTCGATTTTACCTGTTGCAACAGTACCACGACCTGTGATAGTGAATACGTCCTCAACTGGCATCAAGAATGGTTTTTCAGTTTCACGTGGAGGCAATGGGATGTATGTATCTACAGCATCCATTAATTCCATGATCTTTGGCATCCATTTCTCATCTTTATTTAAACCACCTAAAGCAGAACCTTTGATGATTGGAGTGTTATCTCCATCAAATTGATAGAAAGATAATAACTCACGGATTTCCATTTCAACTAATTCTAATAATTCAGGATCGTCAACCATATCCACTTTGTTCATGAATACAACGATTTTAGGTACACCAACCTGACGAGCCAAAAGGATATGCTCACGAGTTTGTGGCATTGGACCATCTGTAGAAGCAACAACTAAGATTGCACCGTCCATTTGAGCAGCACCAGTAACCATGTTCTTTACGTAATCCGCGTGACCTGGACAGTCAACGTGAGCGTAGTGACGGTTAGCTGTAGAATACTCAACGTGAGAAGTGTTGATCGTGATACCACGTTCTTTTTCTTCAGGAGCGTTATCGATTGAAGAGAAATCTCTTACTTCAGATAAACCTTTTTCAGCTAATACAACAGTGATTGCTGCGGTTAAGGTAGTTTTACCGTGGTCAACGTGACCAATTGTTCCGATGTTTACGTGTGGTTTGGAACGGTCGAATTTTTCTTTAGCCATTGCTAGTTATTATTTAATTGTTATTTTATATTTATTTTACTAATCAAAAGATTCTTTCCAAAGGCTTGTTATTATGAATAACATACCACACGTTTTTTAATTCAATTCATCAAGAGCTGTTGATGAGGATTGAACTCACGACCTCTTCCTTACCAAGGAAGTGCTCTACCACTGAGCTACAACAGCTTAATGAAGCGTGATCGTTTTAAAAAGAGTGGATTCTAGAACCATCTAAAATCCAACTCTCTTAGAGCGAAAGACCGGGCTCGAACCGGCCACCCTCAGCTTGGAAGGCTGACGCTCTACCAAATGAGCTACTTTCGCGGATTTAATTTTATTATTTAAAGAACTATTCTATTTTTTATTCTATCAATCTCTCCAGTTTAATATGTGGGGAGAGAAGGATTCGAACCTTCGAAGCTTTCGCAACGGATTTACAGTCCGTCCCATTTGGCCACTCTGGTATCTCCCCGACAGTATCAAAATAAAAAAAAGAGCCGATGGAGGGATTCGAACCCCCGACCAGCTGATTACAAATCAGCTGCTCTGGCCAACTGAGCTACATCGGCAATACCTTGTAATACTATATTTCAAAAGAACTTTAACCCTAATGGTCATCTGTTTTATTTCTCACCCCTCCGAAAAAGGATTGCAAATTTATAAAACATTTATGTTTCTACAAAAAAAAAGTTGCTTTTTTTCAAAAAAAAATGCAGCCCCTTGGTTTTGAGGCTGCAAATGTAAGGAAATCTTTGAATTAACAAGGGCTAAATGCCTTTAATTTTTTCTTTATGCTTTTTTACTTGTGTCTTTAATGCTCCCAAACTCATATCTACCGCCTCTTCAAAGCTTTTACATTGCTTTTTAGCAAATAAATCATTTCCGGGGATATGCAATCGAATTTCGGCTATTTTATTGGATGCATCGTCCGATTTATCTAATCGCAAGGTTACATCACCACTGATAATTCCATCATAATAATGACTTAACTTATCAATTCGTTCTTGAATAAATTCTAACAATTTTTTGTCTGCATCAAAATGCACGGATTGAATTTTCACGTTCATAATCTGTTCCTCCTGTTATTTTTAGTTAATTAATTGTTTTAAAACACTTATGCTTTTGGGTGTGCTTGTTTGTGAATGTTTTTTAATTTTTCAACTGTATTGTGCGTGTATACTTGCGTTGCCGATAAATTTGCATGTCCTAATAAATCTTTAATTGCATTTAAATCGGCTCCATTATTTAGCATGTGCGTTGCAAATGTGTGCCTCAGCACATGCGGACTTTTTTTATCGATTGTTGTTACTTGTGAAAGGTACATTTTAACACTAGTATAAACAAATTTTTCGGACATTTTCTTACCCTTATCACTCAAGAATAGCAAATCTATTGAGCTTTCAGGCTTACTAGCCATGTATTTCTTTATTAAATTTTTTAATTCAGCAGCAAAAGGAATGATACGTTCTTTGTTTCTTTTCCCCAATACCTTTACTTGATTTGCATACAAATCAACATCACTTTCTTTTAAGTTAATGAGCTCCGACAAACGCATTCCTGTTGCATAAAACAACTCAATAATTAATTTGTTTCTTAACCCTGTTGCATCATCTCCAAACTCAATATTATCAAGCAGTGTATCCATTTTTTCTTTTTCAACAAAAACAGGTAATCGTTTGGATGTTTTTGGTGATTGAATTTTAAGCATTGGATTTTCAATCACGATTTTTTGTCGCAATAAAAATTTATAAAAGGTTTTAAGAGTTGTTATTTTTCGGTTCACCGAACGAGGTGAAATTTTATGATTCATTAAATCAACAATCCATGAACGAATCAAGGAATGATTGATTTCTTCTACTAATTTAATCTCGTATGTATGTTCGAGGTAGTCGATGAATTGACTAAGATCGGTTTGATAGGCAACAAGCGTATGTGGTGAAAAACGCTTTTCAAATTGGAGGTATTCTACAAAACTATCCCGACAGCTATCAATATTCATAAAAAAAGGAAAAATCTACTGTGTTTAACGGTAATAACTTTAAAAAGTTATACCCTACAGTAAATTTTTCCTGTTAAAATATCTTAAAAAAGAAGTTCTATGCTTCTTCTAAGCCTTGTTGCATTTTTTGTTTGTAGATCGCTTTGATTTTTTTCTCGCGGAATACTACAGACGGCTTAGTGAATTTTTGACGCTCACGTAATTCTTTAACAACACCTGTTTTTTCGAATTTCTTTTTGTATTTTTTTAGCGCTTTTTCAATAGATTCGCCTTCTTTAACTTGTACGATTAACATTTTATTTTGTGTTTTATATTTCTAATTTAGTTGCAATTACTAACGTGTAATTGTTTATTTCTTTTCAAAACGGGTTGCAAATGTATAATTTTCTTATTTATCTGCAAAATTTATTTTAAAATCTCTCTTGAAATAACCAATTTTTGAATTTCAGAGGTTCCTTCACCAATTGTACACAATTTACTATCTCTGTAGTATTTCTCAGCAGGGAAGTCTTTTGTATAGCCATATCCACCAAATATTTGAACACCTTCGGTAGATACACGCACAGCTACTTCAGAAGCATAATATTTAGCAAAAGCGCCTTCTTTGGTCATTTTTAAACCTTTGTTTTTTCTATCAGCAGCTAAGAATGTCAATAATTCAGCAGCTTCAATCTCAGTAGCCATATCTGCTAATTTAAATCCGATAGCTTGAAATTGAGAAATTGCTTTTCCGAATTGCTCACGCTCTTTTGAATATTTAACAGCAGCATCAAATGCTCCTTTTGCAATACCAACTGATAATGCAGCAATAGAAATACGGCCACCATCCAACACTTTCATTGCTTGAATGAATCCTTCTCCTTCTTTGCCCATCATTTGATCCTTGTGAACACGGCAATTATCAAATATTAATTCAGCAGTTTCAGATGCACGCATCCCTAACTTGTTTTCTTTTTTACCGGATTTAAATCCTGGAGTTCCTTTTTCGATGATGAATGCAGACATTCCATGAGAATCTCCTTTTTCGCCAGTACGAACGATTACAACTGCCACATTTCCTGTGATTGCATGTGTAATAAAGTTTTTAGAACCATTGATTACATAATAATCACCATCTTTCACAGCTGTTGTATGCATTCCACCTGCATCAGAACCTGTACCTGTTTCTGTTAATCCCCAAGCACCTATCCACTCAGCAGTAGCTAATTTTGGTAAGTATTTTTTCTTTTGCTCTTCGTTTCCGAAAGCTAAGATATGTCCAGTACAAAGTGAATTGTGAGCAGCCATTGATAAACCAATTGAACCACAAATTTTCGATAATTCAACAATTGCTGTAACATATTCGGTATATGTGAATCCAGAACCACCATATTCTTGTGGCACCAAAACGCCCATTAATCCTAACTCTCCAAGTTTTTTGAACACCTCAACAGGGAATTCTTGTGATTCATCCCATTCCATCATTTTCGGACGAATGTTATCATCACCAAACTTTTTAATCATATCAGCAATCATGTGCTGGTTTTCATTTAAACTAAAATCCATTTTTAAGTAGTTTTAAATTTGAGTCGACAAAATTATAATTTTTATTGTAATTGTATTGATTTGTTCAACTTTAAATATCAGATGCTTAATAATTCACCAAACTAATAATTGTATCGGTATACTGTGTTAATTTTTCTTTTCCCTTTAAAAAATCCAATTCTACTAAAAAAGCAAATCCCGCCACATTTCCATTTTGCATTTTTACCAATTCTGCTGCAGCTTCTGCCGTCCCACCCGTAGCCAATAAATCATCATGTATTAATACATTCCAGCCCTTTTGAATCTCATCCACTTGCATTTCTACGGTTGCACTACCATACTCCAAATCATAATTGTAGGAGATTTTTTTATAGGGCAATTTACCCGACTTGCGTACTAAAACAAATGGAACATTCAATTTGTTCGCCAAAGCAAAACCAAATAAAAAGCCACGACTTTCCACTCCCACAATCGCATTAATATTTTTATGGGCAATTAAGTTTGCAAACTCAGCCACTATTTCATTGCACAAATCTTGATGATGAAGAATTGGAGTAATGTCTTTAAACATAATTCCCGGTTTCGGAAAATCGGCTACATCACGTATTACGGATTTTATTTTTTGTTCTAACATAGAGTTGGAGTATTATTTTGCTAATCAAGTATTAAATAAGGTGCAAGTTTACGCAGCGTTTCGTCATCTACCAAATCTGTGTTTTTAATTTCATCAATAGTTTTAAACTTACCATGTTTTTGACGATAATTGACTATTCCATTTACCTGATTCCACTTCAAATACGGATGTTTTAGCTCTTCTACACTGCAGGAATTTATTTTTATTTTTTTAGCCCTTGTTCCATCAACTTCCACAGATTTTTCAATGCTCGCATATTTTTCCTGATCAAACTTCCAGATTTCCATCAACTGCTCTTTTGCCACAAATCCTCCTAACAAATTACGATACTTGATAATGTTTTTCGCATAAAAAGGTCCTATTCCTTTTATTGTTAAAAGCGTAATCGAATCGGCAGTATTTAAGTCAACAGTAGCTTTCTTGCTTTTAGCTGCTTCCACTTTCCCATCCTTAAATACGGAGTTCGAATTCTTTTCCTCCTCTTTATTTATAGCTAATTGGATATAGGGTTCTAATGTTTTGTATTGCTGTTCTTTTATCCCATAAATTTTTTTGAGATCTTCTTTTTTATGAAATCGTCCGCCTTTGGATTCGAAATTTTTGATTGTTTTTATTTGTTTTTCAGAAAGTCCCAAACGTTTCCAATCGGCTTCGGGCAAGCCATTTGGATTGAAATCAAAATAATCCTTTTTTGTTTTTTCTTTTTCAGAGGCAACAACGACTTGCTCTTCTACCTGTTGCGCAACTGGCTCAGAAATAATGTTTTTAGAAGCAAGAACAATACTGTCGAAGGAAGTAAAATCAGCTTTTTCGTTTTCAAAAAAAGATTCGGAAACATTGAGGTAAAGTATCAACAAAGCAATAATACTAACCAATACAAACACACCATTACGTTCACGTTTATTGAAAGTAAGGTAATCACGAAAATTGTTTTTCATACATTTTACATTCTTTAAATTTTACAAACTACTATTTTCAAAATCATTTATAGCGCGATTGCCAAAGACAATCAATGCCAGTTATTTTGGAGTAGTTTAAAAAATTTGGAGTAGTAAAATGGTGTTTAGTTCTTTAATTCCCGCTTTTGCGTAATGTAGTAAAAGGGAATACCTAATAATACAATTAACAATCCTAAACCGGTGTTTAGGGTATCATAAATAAGTAAGTCGACACAAATTGCCGTTGTTATTAAAATATAAAGCGCTGGAATTACAGGATAACCAAATGCTTTGTATGGGCGTTCGGTATCTGGTTCTTTTTTTCGCAATACAAAAATGCCTGCAATTGTTAATATGTAAAACAACAAGGAGGCAAATGTTGCATAGGTAAGCAAATCGCCATACTTGCCCGACAAACATAACACACAAGCCCAAGCACATTGTAACCAAAGTGCTTTAGAAGGCACTTGTTTTTCGTTTAGGTTAGCAGCACTTTTAAAGAATAAACCATCTTTTGCCATTGCATAAAATAAACGAGCACCAGCTAATACTAAACCATTGTTGCATCCAAAGGTGGATACCATGATTAAAATGGCCATGATGTAGGTAGCAGGATCACCAAAAATCATGGATGCTGCAGCCGCTCCTACTCTATCGTTACTGGGAAACATGATGCCTTGCGAATAGGCATCTACTCCATCGGGACTACCATTTAATGGAAGCAATGACAAATAGGCCACATTTGCTAAAATGTAGATAATTGTTACAATGAAGGTTCCTAAAAACAAACTGCGTGGAATATTTTTTTTAGGATCTTTTATTTCGGCTGCAATGAATGTAACATTATTCCAGGCATCACTCGAAAATAAGGAATTGATAATGGTAGCTCCCATAGCTCCTAATAAAGCTGAACCCGCTAAAGGTGCTATATCAATTGTTCCATCTGCATTCACTGTAGTTTTGAAAGCCGACCACATGTTTTCGAAATTTTGTGCAAGTACATCTCCTTTTAAACCAATTGCAATTCCAAAAACAATGAGTGCAAACAAGGCAAACAATTTGGCCGATGTAAAAACTAACTGAATTGTTTTTCCATTTTGCACACCTCTACTATTAATAAAGGTTAACAAAACAATGCTTGCCATGCCTACTAATTGAGCGTAAGTAATTTTATAGCTTTCACCAATGCTTACTAATGCATTGTTTAATTCAGGAAAAAAAACAGAAGTGTATTTAGCAAAAGCAACTGCTACTGCAGCAATTACTCCTGTTTGAATAACGGTGAACACGGTCCAGCCATATAAAAAAGAAACCATTCTACCGTAGGCACGTTGAATGTAAACATATTGTCCGCCTGCATTGGGCATCATTCCGGCCAACTCACCATAACTCAACGCAGCAAAAACGGTAATTAATCCGGTTAGTAACCAAAGGAATAGCAACCAACCTGCAGAACCAACATCACGTGCCATTTGGGAGGTAACAATAAATATTCCGGAGCCAATCATGGATCCAGCTACAATACTTGTTGCATCAATTAGTCCAAGTGTACGTTTTAATTCGGTCTTATTTTCAGGCATCTATTTTTAAAATTAAAATGGACGGGGTTAGCCGTCCATTTTTAAATTCTCAATAAAATTTTTATTTTTTATTTACCAATTTCACAGAGTAAAGTACAAGGTGAATTGCAGCAATTACCATTGAAGAAATGTATAAACCAGTGTCGCTTCCACCTTCAGCCAATGTATAATGATGTAACAATGCCACTATCGCTAACAATGCAGAAAGCACAAAACCAGTAATAAATAAAGGTTTTAAATTACTTACACTTCCTAGCTCTTTTGCCAATTTACTGTTTTTAGCACCGTATGCAAAGTACACATCAATACCAACCAACATCCAAATAATCAATCGCAACCAAGTATCTAATGGTAAGAACAACATCATGAATAAACATGCTGCCACTCCTAAAATTGGAATTAATGGAACCAATGGTGTTTTGAAAGCACGTGGCAAATCGGGTTGTGTTTTACGCAATACCATTACACCCACACAAACTAAAATAAATGCTAGTAATGTTCCAATACTTGTCATTTCACCAACAATGTTTGCTGGAACAAATGCTGCGAACAAACTAACGAATACCATGAATAATAAATTTGATTTTGAAGGTGTTCCAAATTTTGCATGAACATCAGAAAATACTTTTGGTAATAAACCGTCTTTCGACATAGAGAAAAACACACGTGATTGGCCCATTAACATTACCATAATTACAGAAGAATAACCTGCAAGAATTGCAATGATAATTGCTTTGTTTAACCAAGGATATGCTGGTGTAATAACACCATTCGCATCGGCTGTTCCCATATGATCGATTGCAACTGCTACTGGAGCAATTCCATCTGCACCTTGAAAACTCGTATAGTTTGTTACACCTGTCATAACGTGAGCAAAAAGGATATACAATACGGTACAAATGGCTAATGAAACCAAGATACCAATTGGCATGTCTCTCTTCGGATTTTTAGCTTCTTGTGCTGCTGTTGAAACAGCATCAAAACCAATGTATGCAAAGAATACAATTGCTGCAGCTCTCACTATTCCACTCATACCAAAGCTACCGAACTCTCCCGTATTTTCTGGAATGTATGGTGTGTAGTTATCAGAATTGATATAACCCCAACCAAGGAAAATAAATACAAGAACAACAGTTACTTTCAACATTACAATGATTCCATTTACAATTGCTGATTCTTTTGTTCCTTTAATCAATAATAAAGACATTAAAATCACAATGAATACAGCTGGCAAATTAATCATACCATGAACAACCGTTCCATCCATCAGCGTTGCTGAATCAAAAGGAGATAACGTTAAGGATGCAGGCAAATGAATATCGTAATAACCTAAAAATTTAACCAAGTAACGCGACCAACTAATAGAAACTGTTGCAGCACCAACGGCATATTCCAACACTAAATCCCAACCAATAATCCAAGCAATAAATTCACCCATGGTTGCATACGAGTATGTGTATGCACTACCTGCTACAGGAATCATTGATGAAAATTCGGCATAACACAATCCAGCAAATGCACAAGCAACAGCTGCAATTACGAATGAAATTGTAACAGCAGGACCTGCATTGTTTGCAGCAGCACCGCCAGTAATAGAAAACAAACCAGCGCCAATAATAGCACCAATACCTAAAGCTACTAATGAACGAGCTCCGAGCGTACGTTTTAAACCTCCTGTTTCACCCTCTGCTTCTCCTTGAAGAGAGCTAATTGATTTTTTGACCCAAAGATTAGCCATATTGTATTTTCGTTTTTATGTAAGTTTCAAATATATAGAATTTTGATTATAAACATAAAATTATTTTTTGACTACTTTAGCGGTCTATTGCTAAAGAAAATATGATTTTAACAATTATCACCATTTTTATTATTGGATACATTGCCATTGCATTCGAGCATCCATTAAAAATCAACAAATCGGCAACAGCTTTGCTGGTTGGTGTTTTGTGCTGGGCTGTTTACATTGTTATGAGTAATGACAGTAATTTAGTAAACGAACAGTTAACAGAGCACATTGGAGAGTTATCAGGTATTCTATTCTTTTTGATGGGAGCCATGACCATTGTTGAACTGATTGATGCGCATGATGGATTTGATGTAATTACATCACGAATTACGACAGACAATAAAAGAAAACTTCTTTGGATCATCTGCGGCATCACCTTTTTTCTCTCAGCGGCTTTAGATAATTTAACAACTGCGATTGTTATGGTTTCGCTTTTACGCAAATTAATTGATGACAAAGAAGACCGATTATTATTCATAGGAATGGTAGTGATTGCGGCAAATGCAGGAGGAGCTTGGAGTCCAATTGGTGACGTTACCACTACCATGCTTTGGATAGGCGGACAAATTACAGCTGTAAACATTATGATTAAACTACTTATACCTAGTTTAATTTGCTTACTTGTTCCCTTGCTCGTACTTTCTTTTAAACTAAAAGGCAACATTACACGACCAGTAATTACGGAAGATACAACTAGTGCCACCACAGTTACAGAACGAAATATTATTTTCTTTTTAGGAATAGGGACATTGATATTTGTTCCGATTTTCAAAGCAATAACATCCCTACCTCCTTACATGGGAATATTATTAGGATTAGGAATATTGTGGATAGCCACAGAAATCATTCATAACAATAGAGATAAAAACTATAAAAGCGCGCTGTCGGTTTCTCATGCATTACGCAATATAGACATGCCTAGTATACTTTTCTTTCTTGGCATACTCGTGGCTATTTCTTGCTTACAATCAATAGGCATTTTAACCACCCTAGCACAATTCATGAATGATACTATTGGCGATTTGAATATCATTGTTCCTCTTATTGGCTTATTATCGGCTATTGTCGACAATGTTCCTTTAGTTGCTGCCTCAATGGGAATGTATGATTTAACCAATTACCCAACCGATTCGTACATATGGGAATTTTTAGCGTATTGCTCAGGTACAGGAGGAAGTATATTAATTATAGGATCCGCTGCTGGTGTTGCGGCTATGGGAATGGAGAAGATTGATTTCATATGGTATGTTAAAAAAATTGCCGGGTTAGCATTCATTGGGTACATCGCAGGAGCAATTAGCTATATTGCAATCGAATATTTTTTTCATCTATAATAGTTGAAAGTTCTATATTTGACTAATGAAAAAAATTGTCATTCTTTTCCTGTTTCTAATTTCGTTTTCAATTTCTTTGTTTGCACAAACAAAGAAAATTGATTCATTAGAATCTGCGTTAAAAAATGCAAGCCAAGATACTACCAAACTAACTATCCTTCAAAGTTTATCCTATAAATTAGAGAATCGAAATCGTTTAAAATCGTTTGACTATGCGAAACAAGCACTTGCGCTTGCACAAAAGTTAAATGCAAAAAAACAAATAGGTGATTGTTTAAACACATTGGGCGATTTATATTGGTTTTCGGGCGACTACACTGCAGCTTCCGACCATTATTACAAAGCACTCAAAATTTTTGAAAGTATAAAAGATGAAGCAGGAATTGCTGATTCGTATAGAAATATCGGTTGGATTTATCAAGGACAAGCAAATTACAAACAGACACTTAGCTACTACAATAAATCATTAGCACTAAACAAAAAGCTAAATGCCAAACGTAAAATGATGGCAAACTACGATGATTTTGGAATTGCATATAAACTAATGGGGCTATACGATTCAGCAATAAAGTATTGCAACATCACCATTGAACTGGGGAAAGAAATTAGTCAAAGTAAAGGCCTTGCTACAGGTTACGGGAATTTAGGATCGATCTATTTTGAAATGGGCGATTATGAAAAATCAATTGAAAATTTCAAAAAATCCAATGCAATTTTTATTCGCGACAAAGACTATTTTAACCTAGCGGAAGGCTACAATGGGATTGGACAAAATTATTTGGAACTAAAAAATGCTGACAAAACAATTGAGAATGCACAACATGCTATCAATCTTAGCTTGGAGCATAACTATCAACAGTCAATAGGAACATCCTACTACTTATTAGCAAAGGCATATTCTTTAAAGAAAGACTATTCACAAGCATTTACATACCTGGAAAAGTACAGCATCATTACTGATTCTATTTACAATGAAAAAAATAGCCGATCCATCAACGAAATGTCGGCAAAATATGAATCGGATAAAAAAGAACTCATGATTGGTTCTTTAGAAAAAGACAAAGCATTGAGTAACGAGAAATTAGAACAAGAAAAAAAATTCAAAATCTATTTGATTGTCTTTTGTTTAATGGTAGCTGGATTTGCATTCTTTCTTTTCAGAAGTAATGTAGAAAAGAAAAAAACAAACAACGAATTGTCGCATGCATATAAAGAAATAGAAACTAAAAACAAAGAGATTCAAGATAGTATCAATTATGCAAAACGCATTCAAGAAGCAATGCTTCCAGAAGTAAGTCTTTTACAAAAATATTTCCCAGAAGGTTTTGGTTTGTATATGCCAAAAGATGTAGTGAGTGGCGACTTTTATTGGTTCAATGAGTTAAACGACAATCTTTACTTTGCTGTTGCAGATTGTACGGGGCATGGGGTTCCGGGTGCATTCATGAGTATGATTAGCATTGATAAATTAAACCAAAGTTTAATCGATAAAAAAATTGATTTGCCGTCAAAAATTTTATCGAATGTAAACAACAGTATTAAAAATGCATTGAAACAAAACAATGTACAAGCAGGTTCAAAAGATGGAATGGACATCGCATTGTGTTCCTACGACAAACGAACCATGACCTTAAATTATGCTGGAGCAAATCGTCCGGTTTGGATTATCCGAAACAATGATTTGATAGAGCAAAAACCCGACAAGCTTTCCATTGCTGGCTATACCGAATACGATCAACAATATACCAATCGTACTATTCAATTAGAAAAAGGAGATAGTGTTTATGTATTCACGGATGGTATTGTAGATCAATTTGGAGGGCCTGATGGCAAAAAATTCATGAGCAAACGATTGAAAGAATTGCTTATTGAAATTACTAAAAAGCCAATGGCTGAGCAAGAAATAATGCTTAAATCAGCAATTGAAAACTGGCAAGGGAAATTGGAACAGATAGATGATATTCTAGTATTGGGAATGAAAATTTAGATATAGCCCATTACCTTATAAGTAATGTACCCCATCCATTCATGAATTAAATTATTCCAATCGTGTATAGCTGAAACACTAGGAATAAACGCATGATCAAATTCAAATTTTCGTGGACCTGCATAACGATCAGTACTATAAGGGTCAGAATCAACTCCGACCTTTTTAAAACATGCTTGACCTCTGCGCATATGAAAAGCCGAAGTAATCATTAGATAGCTTCCTTTCAATTGTAATGAATCAATCATCTTTTTTGTAAACGTAGCATTTTCTCGTGTATTCTGTGATTCGCTCTCAATGATCAAATCTTCTTCAGCTACTCCCATTTTTAATAGATAAGGTTTCACCAATGCCGCTTCTTTCATTTCTGGTTTAAGGATTCTACCTGAGCCACTTGTGAAAATTATTTTTTTTATATTTCCGCGCTTATAGATGTCAATTGCCTGAATCAAACGATCCACACCTCTAAAAAATTGAACACGATTCAGTTCCTCATCATTTACGCTTGTGCCACCCAATACAATTCCATAATCATATGTTTTTAAATTCTCATAAGGTGTTGCAGGAACTTCCCACAGACGAGCACATTCAGTAAAAATGAAGGAATTCGAAAAAAACAAGGTAAGCCCCAATGCCCAAACCAATGACTTACGCTTGCGCTTCTCATCTTTCGAAAACACGGCAAACAGCAAAAGTGTAATAATCCATATTATAGGAGTTATTACAAAGGATAATATTTTTGACAGGATAAAAAACATACGCTTTTAAAAACCAAATGTACATAATTTTACAAAGGAAGTTTACCTTTACAAACAGATGAAACAAGGAATAAAAATTTCAATTCAATTTTTGCTGCTATTTATTGCTCTTTGTTGTTTAATTTTTCACAACATTCTCATCTATGGAATATCCCAAGGAAAAGGCCAATTGGCTATTGTGATAAATGCAAAACCAATTAATAAACTACTTCAACAAGAAAATTGTTCTGATTCAGTAAAGCAAAAATTAATTTTAATTCAAGAGATTAAACAATTTGCAATTGACAGCTTAGGAATAAATCCAAGTGAAAATTATTCGTCCTTCTACGACCAAACGAATCAACAAAAACTACTTACCATATCGGCATGCGAACCATTCTCCTTTAAAGCAAAAGAATGGACTTTCCCATTTTTGGGAACGGTTTCCTACAAAGGTTTTTTTAATGCTGAAAAAGCTAAAAAAGAAATTCTAAAATTAAAACAACACAATTTTGATGTAGATGTTTATACGCCTTCTGGCTGGTCAACATTAGGCTGGTTCAACGATCCTGTATTATCTGGAATGCTTAAACGAAATGAAGGACAATTAGCTAACCTCATCATTCATGAGTTAACCCATGGAACGTTGTATGTAAAAGACAATGTAACCTTCAATGAAAATTTAGCCAATTTTATTGGCGATAAAGGAGCGCAACAGTTTTTAATTTATAAATACGGAAAAACGTCAAAGCAATATGCTACTTATTTTCAAAATAAAAACGATGAAGCAATCTACAATGAGTATATTTTAAAATCAAAAAACAGATTGGATAGTTTGTATAAAACAATGAACGACCAACAAGATGACCTCATAAAAAAGAAACTAAAAAAAGAGCTTATTTTAGAAATTGTTCTTGGAGTAAATAGACTACCACTCGCTAAAAGAAAAGGATATTTTGAATATACCTTACAAGCATTTAGCGAAGGAAATGCCTTTTTTATGGCATTCGACCGATATGATTCTCAATATGAAGTATTTGAAGCCGAATACAGCAAAAAATTCAACTCCAATCTATCCAATTATCTTCATTTTTTAAAGGATAAATACCCTTCCTTGTAATTTGGCAAAACTGCCTTATTTCCTTATATTTGTACCTGCCTGCCGGCAGGCAGGGCTTAAGTAAATTATACTCAATTATAAACGATGAATACATTTGTTACTGAACCTTACAAGGCAAAAAATAAAATTAGAATTGTTACTGCTGCATCACTTTTTGATGGACACGATGCTGCCATAAATATTATGCGCAGAATTATTCAATCGAGCGGAGCTGAAGTTATCCATCTAGGACATGATAGAAGTGTACAAGAAATTGTGAATTGTGCAATCCAGGAAGATGCAAATGCAATTGCACTTACCTCCTACCAAGGTGGGCACATGGAATTTTTTAAATACATGTATGATTTATTAAAAGAAAATGGTTGTGGACACATCAAAATTTTTGGTGGTGGTGGTGGAACCATTCTTCCAACTGAAATAGAAGAATTACATGCATACGGCATTACTCGCATTTATGCTCCTGACGATGGACGTGCAATGGGCTTGCAAGGCATGATTAACGATATGCTTGAAAAATGCGACTTCCCAACAGGTGCTAACCTAAACGGAGAAGTAAAACATTTAAAAGAAAAAGATGTAAAATCAATTGCTAAATTAATTTCTGCTGCTGAAAATTTTCCAGTTGAATTTGCACAATTTAGTACTGAAATAGCAAATATTGCACAAACAAAAGTTACTCCTGTGCTTGGTATTACGGGAACTGGTGGTGCAGGAAAATCATCATTAGTGGATGAGTTGGTGCGTAGATTTTTAATTGATTTTAAAGACAAAACAATCGCCATCATTTCTGTTGACCCGTCCAAACGCAAAACAGGCGGTGCATTATTAGGCGACAGAATTCGTATGAATGCAATTAAAAATGAACGTGTTTACATGCGTTCATTAGCAACACGCCAAAGCAATTTAGCATTATCAAAATATGTAAAAGAAGCTGTTGAAATTGTTAAAGCTGCGAACTATGATTTAATTATTTTAGAGACTTCGGGTATTGGACAAAGTGATACAGAAATCACAGAACATAGCGATATGAGCTTGTATGTGATGACTCCTGAATACGGAGCAGCAACACAATTGGAAAAAATTGACATGCTCGACTTTGCCGACATTATTGCATTGAACAAGTTTGACAAACGCGGTGCATTGGATGCTATTCGTGATGTAAAAAAACAATACAAACGCAATCATCAATTATGGGATGTGGATGATGATGCTGTTCCTGTTTACGGAACCATTGCATCACAGTTCAATGATCCAGGCATGAATAAATTGTACAAAGCAATTGTAAACATGCTTGCTGAAAAAACAGGTGCTGATTTAAAATCTGATTTTTCGGTAACAGATGAGATGAGTGAAAAAATTTACATCATTCCTCCTCACCGCACGCGCTACTTAGCAGAAATTGCAGAGAACAATCGTAATTATGATAAATGGACAAACGAGCAAAAAGAAATAGCACAAAAATTATATTCTATTCACAAATCGATTGAAGCGTTAAATGAATCGAAGATTGACGATAAAGATAGAATCATTAAAGGCTTAGAAGAAACGTATGCGAACATCGAATTATCGTTCGATGGACACAACAAAAAAATCATTGAAGGTTGGGCTGATAAAGTTCAACAATACAAAAATGAATTTTTCATTTTCAAGGTGCGTGATAAAGAAATAAAAATTCAAACACACTACGAATCATTATCACACAGCCAAATTCCAAAAGTATCTACACCACGCTACGAAGCATGGGGCGATATTTTAAAATGGAACTTGCAAGAAAACGTACCAGGTGAATTCCCATACACTGCTGGTGTATTCCCTTTCAAACGCGAAGGCGAAGATCCAACACGTATGTTTGCTGGTGAAGGTGGACCAGAACGTACCAACAGACGATTCCATTATGTATCCTTAAACATGCCTGCTCACCGCTTGAGTACAGCATTTGATAGTGTTACATTGTACGGACAAGATCCAGATATTCGTCCAGATATTTACGGAAAAATTGGTAACTCAGGAGTTTCTATTTGTTGCTTGGACGATGCAAAAAAATTGTACAGTGGATTTAATTTAGCAGATCCTAAAACATCGGTATCCATGACCATCAATGGTCCAGCAGCAATCCTGACAGGATTTTTTATGAATGCTGCCATTGATCAACAATGCGAAATTTATATCAAGAAGAATGGATTAGAGGCAGAAGTAGAAAAGAAAATTCAAGACATTTATAAAAAGAAAGGTACTGCTCGTCCGAAATACCAAGGCGAATTACCAACGGGAAATGATGGTTTAGGTTTAATGCTATTAGGCGTTACGGGCGATCAAGTTTTACCAAAAGATGTTTACGAAAAAATAAAAACAGAAACCATTGCTGCTGTTCGCGGTACGGTACAAGCGGATATTCTAAAAGAAGATCAAGCACAAAACACCTGTATTTTCTCAACTGAATTTGCATTGCGTTTAATGGGTGATATGCAAGATTATTTCATCCAGAAAAACATTCGTAACTTCTATTCTGTTTCTATTTCAGGCTACCATATTGCCGAAGCTGGTGCAAACCCTATTACACAATTAGCATTAACATTATCAAACGGATTTACATACGTTGAATATTATGTAAGTCGCGGAATGGACATTAATAAATTTGCTCCTAACCTTTCTTTCTTTTTCAGCAATGGTATCGATCCGGAGTATTCGGTAATTGGTCGTGTTGCTCGCAGAATATGGGCAAAAGCCATGAAATTAAAATACAATGCCAATGAGCGTTCACAAATGTTGAAATACCATATTCAAACATCGGGTCGTTCATTACATGCCCAAGAAATTGATTTTAATGATATTCGTACTACGCTACAAGCATTGTATGCTATTTATGACAATTGTAATTCGTTACACACGAATGCATACGATGAAGCAATTACAACCCCTACCGAAGAATCGGTACGTAGAGCAATGGCCATTCAGTTAATCATTAACCGTGAATTGGGATTAGCAAAAAATGAAAATCCATTGCAAGGTTCATTCATCATTGAAGAACTAACCGATTTAGTGGAAGAAGCTGTATTGTTAGAATTTGAACGTATTACAGAACGTGGTGGTGTATTAGGAGCAATGGAAACGATGTATCAACGTGGAAAAATACAAGAAGAAAGTTTGTATTACGAAACATTAAAACATACAGGTGAATATCCAATCATTGGTGTAAATACCTTCTTATCATCAAAAGGATCACCTACAATTGTTCCTAGAGAAGTAATTCGTGCTACGGAAGAAGAAAAACAATATCAGATTACAATGCTTGCTGAATTACAAAAAGGCAGTGCTGATAAATCGGGACAATTGTTGCGCGACTTGCAAACATTAGCCATTCAAAATAAAAATATTTTTGAAGGCATTATGGAAACAGCAAAATACTGTTCGTTGGGACAAATTACCAATGCATTGTTTGAGGTAGGTGGACAGTACAGAAGAAATATGTAAGTAACAAATTACGAATCAGTTCGAATTTACGAATGTATAATCTCCGCGAACTATGCGTAAATCTTTGCGCTCTTTGCGGTAAAAAGCATAAACATGACCATGAAATCAAATCACGAAATCGACTACAAAATTTTAGGAGAAGAGTTACAAGCAGTAGAAATTGAACTTGATCCGAATGAAACGGTAATTGCTGAAGCTGGCAACTTTATGATGATGGATGATGGCATCCGTATGGATACTATTTTTGGAGATGGCTCCAAACAACAAAGCACTTTTATGGATAAATTATTTTCGGCAGGTAAGCGAATGCTTGTAGGAGAGAGTTTGTTTATGACTGCTTTCACCAACACTGGAAATTTAAAAAAGAGAATCACCTTTGCATCACCCTATCCAGGTAAAATTGTGCCTTTGGATTTAAGTACCTACAGTGGTAAAATCATTTGTCAGAAAGATGCATTTTTATGCGCTGCAAAAGGTGTAAGCATTGGAATTGAATTTCAGAAAAAATTAGGAACAGGATTGTTTGGTGGCGAAGGATTTATCATGGAAAAATTAGAAGGCGATGGAATGGCATTTGTGCATTCAGGTGGATACATCGTTGAAAAACAATTGATGCCAGGCGAATTAATTAAAGTAGATACTGGTTGTATTGTTGCCTTTACACATGATGTGGAGTACGACATTCAATTTATTGGAGGAATACGTAATACCATTTTTGGTGGAGAAGGATTGTTTTTTGCAACCTTAAAAGGCCCAGGAAAAGTTTGGATTCAATCCTTACCAGTAAGCCGATTAGCGGGTAGAATGATGGAATACAGTAAAGGAGGAAAAGAAGAAGGCAGTATTTTAGGAGGCTTAGGTAGAATGCTCGATGGTGACAATCATTAATGCATTTGATTAAACCTTTTGGTACTATTCTTGTCAATGTAGGCAAAACAATATAAACTATTATATGAAAAAATTAATTTTAGCAGGTGCAATTGCATTCGGAACATTAACTGTTAATGCACAATCAAAATCAGATTCAAAAGGAACTTCTGATAAAAAAGGAAAAACAGAAAAAGCAGAAGGAGAAAAAAAGAGACCTGATGCGGAAACTCGTGCAAAAAAACAAACCGAACGTATGACAAATAAATTAAGTCTTACAGAGGATCAAAAAGCAAAAGTAAATACAATTAATATTGCAAAAAACAAACAGGTTGATGCTGCATTTGCAGCAAAAAAAGATGAAAAAGATCCTGTGTTTGTACAAGAACGCAAACGTATTAACAAAGAAAGATACACTGAAATAAGAGCTCTATTAACGCCAGAGCAACTTGAAAAACTAAACCAACTTAAAAAAGCTAAAAAAGATGGTAAAGGGAAAAAAGATAAAAAAGGTGGAACATCTGACAAAAAAGATGGGACAAGCACATCTGAAATATCGAAAAAAGATACGGATGGCGATGAAGTCATTGATGAATTATTAGGAGAATAGTTTAACCGAAAGCACAACCAAAAAGTTGTGCTTTCTTTTTAGAATAAAAAATTGATACCACCCAATCGATATACCAATATCCATTCACATCATTCTGCTGAAAGCAGAGTTGTTTCTATAAAGAATATTCATTCTTTAAAAACCACTCTTTCGCAACCGGAATATATTTCCATTGGCATTCATCCTTGGTATATCAACGAAAAAAAACTTAACGAAGAAATCGACATTATTCAAAAAAATGCACAGAATAAAAATGTCTTAGCGATTGGAGAATGCGGTTTAGACAAGCTTATAGATACAGAATTAAGTATTCAAGAAAACATTTTTAAAGCACAACTAGAAATAGCCCAACAAGTACAAAAACCCATCATTGTTCATTGTGTAAAAGCATTTGATAGTCTTGTTAGAATAAAAAAAGCAATGAACGTAAACGTTCCAATGATTGTACATGGTTTTAATAATAACGAACAAATTGCAAAGGAATTAATTAAGAATGGTTTCTATTTATCATTTGGAAAAGCATTGTTACAAGAAAATTCGAATGCAACAAAAGCAATACAATTGTCCTCAATAGATTCTATTTTTTTAGAAACAGATGATGCAGATATCTCTATAAAGGCTATTTTTGAAGTTGCATCGAAACTACTAAATATTGAAGAACCTCTTTTGGTTCAACATATTTATTCAAACTTTAAAAAGGTATTTAAACATGAGTGATTTAAAATGGTTATCCAGGACGGAATTATTGATTGGAAAAGAAAAACTCATGAAGCTTCAGAATGCGCATGTATTGGTTGTTGGCATGGGTGGTGTTGGTTCATTTGCAGCTGAATTTATTTGCAGAAGTGGTGTTGGTGCTATGACAATTGTGGATGGTGATGTAGTAGACCCAAGCAATCGTAACAGACAATTACCAGCTTTATCAAGCACTCATGGATTATCGAAAGCAGATGTAATGGCAGCACGATTATTAGACATTAATCCAGAACTAAAATTAACGGTTATAAAAGAATTTATTACACCCGACAAAGCAGTTCAAATACTTTCTACACCGTTCGATTATGTTGTTGATGCAATTGATAGCATTACGCCTAAAATAACATTTATAAAAACGGCTTACGATTTAAACGTTCGCATCATTAGTTCCATGGGAGCAGGCGCAAAGTTAGACCCTACAAAGTTGCAGGTAGTGGATATTTCAAAAACATACAATTGTCCCTTTGCACAATACGTTCGAAAACGATTAAAAGAATTGGGTATAAAGAAAGGTATCAAAACCGTTTTCTCGCCCGAGGAACCAATCAAAGAATCGTTGATGTTAACCGATGGAACGAATTTCAAAAAATCGGCTTATGGCACCATTTCTTATTTACCAGCAACATTTGGAAGTGTTTGTGCATCCGTAGTAATTAGAGATTTAATGGAAAGCTAATGACAAAAATATTGACAACCGAACGACTTTATTTAAAAGAATTTACAATTGATGATGCACAATTATTAATTGATTTAAATTCGGATCCAGAAGTAACACGCTATACGGGTGATGGCCCAGTAAAGGACATCACAGAAGCAAAACGAATTTTAACGGACATCATATTCCCACAATACAAAAACAAGATGGGGCGCTGGGCAGTGTATCTTAATACTACTGATGAATTTATTGGTTGGTGTGGAGTTAAGTATGTAGAGGAGGAAAAAGAATATGATTTGGGGTACCGTTTCTATAAAAAACATTGGGGAAAGGGTTACGCATCTGAGGCTGCAAGTGCAGTTATGAATTATGCATTAAACACTTTACAATTAAAAGAAATAATTGGCCGAGCTGCTATTGACAATAAAGCATCGATTGCCGTTCTAAAAAAAATGGGAATGGTGTATTTGAAAAATGATGAATGTGGGCACGACCCAGCAGAGGTTTATATCTACAAACGTTAGAACATTATTTGATCATCGTCCAAGGATTTCGAATCCAATGCATCGCGCAAACCATTGCCTAACAATACAAAGGCAAGCACCATCAACATAATTGCTAATCCGGGTAGGAAAGCTAAATAAGGAGCATCACCAATGATGTATCCTCTATGAGCATTAATCATTGCACCCCATGATGCAGTTGGAGGTTGTGCACCAATACCTAGGAAACTCAAACCTGCTTCTGTTAAAATTGCAGATGCAAAATTAGCAGCAGAAATAACAATTACAGGTCCCATAACATTTGGTAAAACATGTCTAAAAATTATACGAATATTTTTGAATCCTAATGCTCTACCCGCTTCAATAAATTCTTTCTCGCGCAAACTCATTACTTGACCACGGATAACACGTGCTACTTCTACCCACATGGTTAAACCCACAGCAACAAACACTTGCCAAAAACCTTTACCCAATGCTAATGTAATTGCAATCACGAGTAATAAAGTTGGAATCGACCATACCACGTTAATCATCCAAATAATAATATCATCTACTCTACCTCTGTAAAATCCAGCCAAAGCACCCATTAATACGCCAATAAAAATGGAAATAAAAACAGAAATAAAACCAACCGAAAAAGAAACTCGTGTACCAATCATTAATCGGCTTAATAAATCACGACCAGATGGATCAGTACCTAAAATAAATTTTTTTGTGATAATATTTTTAGACTCAATCTCTTCTCGCAGTTCTTTCACCGTTTTTTTGACTTTAGTAGTACTACCAAATTCATAAAACTCCATATAGCCTTGCTCTAAATTATTTTCAATTGGAGTATTGTAATTAATTGGATAAACAACATCTGCCAAATTAATACGAATATCCATTCCTACACGCTTTTCATCATCACCTGTATATTCACGAACAACAATATCATTCCCTTCAAATCGATAATCTTTAAATGGAATGGAACGATAATCACTGATTTCGCCAAATACCATTTTCGAGAAAATATTGGTTTCGTTCTTCGGTTCATTTTTTCTTCGGAGAAGCATTTTTACTTCAAACCCCGGGCGTTTTTTAGAAAGCTCAAGTAATTGATCGTTTGCATCTGGAGTTGAATCGGGAGTAATTAAATAACCTAAAACTGCCACAATCATACACAAAATAATAACAATCAAACCAAACATAGAAAGCTTGTTTTTTTTCAAGCGCTTCCATGCATGCTGTGTTAATGATTCTGAATATTTATCCGCTTTTTTAGACATCTAATTTTTGAGTTCTCTTCCTTTCCATGAAAACGACTTTGTTGTACTGAGTAAACCGATAAAAACTACATAAAACATGTAGATGATTTGTTCGGGTAAAAAATAAATCAACAAACGTTGTTTCCCAAAAAAGGAAGATGCTAAAAATAATAACAAAAAGTCAATAATGCATTTAATTCCTAGCAGAATCAGACAAATTATTGTAAAACCATGACTAATATCTATTTTACCCAAACAAAACAAGCTAATAATCAAGCCAATAGACAATAAATTTGTCAGAAAAACTAAAATTGAAGTGTATTTTGTAGTCCCGTTTAAAAGTGAAAAAGGTTTAGAAGTCCAACGTTTTCGTTGATTAATAAATTCGCTTATGTTATTCTTTGGATGGGTGAAGACAATTGCCCTATCATCTTTCAAAAAATGAATTCCATTTGGATAGTCCTCAGACAACTTATACATCAATAACACATCATCGCCAGTGCTAATTTGATCTACCCCTTCAAATCCGTTTACATCAAAAAAAGATGTTCTCAAATAAGCCAAATTTGCGCCATTACACATGATTGGTTTTTTATGATGAATTGCTCCTGCAGTAGATGCAATCAAAGCCATAAATTCCAAGCTTTGCATTTTTTCAAATACATTTTTTTCATTGCAAAAAGCAACTGGAGCCACCACCATTTTTGTTTCATCATTTTCAAAACTAGCAGCGATTGTAGTTAACCAATCTTTTTCCATCCAGCAATCGGCATCTGTTGTAACAATGATTGTTGCATCGCTAAATAAAATACCCTTTCGAATTGCTGCTTTTTTACCTTTACCATCAGCAATATCCAATCGTAGTAGAAAAACATTCGCATGTTTTTTCGAAAACTTTTCAATGCAAGCAACTGTTCTGTCTTCCGAAAAATCATCCACAATAATTACATCAAAAAGTGGACTTGGATAATTTTGGTTAAGTACCGCATTTAAACAATTTTCAATCAATGTTTCTTCGTTCCGAACAGCAATAACAACGGCTATTTTACGAGTAGGTGAATATGGAACAGCGGCCTCTATATTCATCCAACCAATTGCATATTGAATGATTTGAATTGCATATAAAAAAACAATGCACCCTACAAAAACAAAAAAAGTAACTTGAAGTAAATGCATTATTTTTTCTCTTTAAAAAATTTCATTTTCCAAACGAACAAACCTCCCAACAAAGCTGGGATAGCCAAATTAATTATCCAAAGTAACAACGAAACAATTACCACTAAAGCAGTATCGACATTGGCCAAATTAAATATGTAAACGGCAGTAGCACCTCTTGTAATAACTTCGGTTGTAGCAAATGAAGGAATAAAGCTGGATACAAAAAATATAAGTGCAATAACAGTTACTGCAATTTGAAAATCAACTTGAATATCAAACGCCATTAACAAAATATAAAATTGTATAAGAAACACTAAATACCTGAGCATCGACAATATAAAAACATACAACCATTGCTTGTAATTTACATCGTACAAAGCTTCTAAATATCTCGCATTTGTTCCGAAGAACTTAGCTCCATAAAATTTGATAAAGAAAAAACAGCCGATTAAAAAAAGAAGTAAGAACAAGAAAATCCACCAATAATTTTTTTTGATAATTTCAATTTCATCAAATCGCAATATATTCTGATAATAAGCAAAAGCGATTGCGGCCAAACCAAACACCAATGTGACTGTTAGCTGCGAAATGCTACCAATAAAATTTTTGATTGTTGCTTTGATTTTATCTGCATTTTCTAAATAAAATATCCGTCCAGCAAATTCACCAATTCTGTTGGGCATAAAAATGCTAACGGTAACTCCAGAAAAAACCGACTGCAATGACTTTGAAAATGAAATATGTTCCAAAGGCTTAATTAAATACTGCCATTTTAATGCTTCTAATCCCCAATTAACAAACATCAAAACAAAAACCAATACTACATAACTAAGCTTTGATGTTTTCAGCTCTTGAATTAGAAAATCAACTTCATTTGCAACAACTAGTTTATTGAAGATGTATACAATAGAAAGCAATAAAATAACTGCCTTTATAAAAAGACTTATAACTTTGTAAGAAATCGTTTGTTTTTGTTGTATCATTAAGGTCAACAATAATAATAAAAAAGCACTGTTAATTAAGCATGAGTACTGATAAAATAGTTTTAGGCATTGACCCCGGCACCAATATTATGGGCTATGGGATAATCCATGTTAAAGGTACGAAAATGGAATTAGTAGTGATGGGTGTGTTGCGGTTAGAGAAAGTAGGTGATCATGCACTAAAACTTCAAAAAATATTTGAATGTGTAGTGTCATTGATAAATCAATACCATCCAGATGAATTATCGATTGAAGCGCCATTTTTTGGTAAAAATGTACAATCAATGCTTAAATTGGGAAGAGCGCAAGGTGTTGCTATTGCAGGTGCCTTGTCAAAAAACTTACCCATTCATGAATATTCTCCAAAAAAGATAAAACAATCGATTACAGGCAGTGGAAATGCCTCCAAGGAACAAGTTGCCGCAATGCTCAAAACCTTGCTTAATTTCAAAGAAACACCTGAATTTTTGGATGCTACGGATGGGTTAGCTGCTGCAGTTTGTCATCATTTTCAACGAAAACCGGGAACTACTACCAAAAGCTATACTGGCTGGAAAGCATTTATTGCTGAAAATCCGAAGCGTGCAGAAAAATAGAATTAATAATTTGAACGAATTTTATCGGCCATTGAACTTAATTCTTCTTGACTTGGTTTTAGCTTGGCTTGCGTAAAATTGACATCATTTGCGGTATTCATTGGAACAAGGTGAATGTGTGCATGAGGCACTTCCAATCCGATAACAGCCACACCAATTCGCTTACAATCAACTGATTTCTTCAAGGCTTTTGCAACGCCTTTTGCAAAAATCATCATTTCAGATAAATCAGTATCATCAATATCAAAAATATAATCTGTCTCTTTTTTGGGAACCACAAGCACGTGGCCATGAACCAAGGGGAATACATCCAAAAAAGCTAAAAACTTATCGTTCTCAGCAATTTTATAGGAAGGAATTTCTCCTGAAATAATTTTAGTGAATATACTAGCCATTGATTATCTAGTAATTTCTACAATTTCGAACTTAATTACACCTGAAGGAACAGTAATATCAGCAACATCTCCGACCTTTTTACCTAACAAACCTTTACCAATTGGAGAATCCACTGAAATTTTACCGGATTTCAAATCTGCTTCATTTTCAGCAACCAATGTGTATTGCATGGTTGAACCATTTGCAATATTTTTTATTTTAACTTTAGATAAAATCAATGCCTTCGACATATCCAAAGTAGATTCATCAATTAATCGAGCATTACCCAACACCTCTTCTAGCTTAGAAATTTTCAATTCTAAAAGTCCTTGTGCTTCTTTCGCTGCATCATACTCTGCATTTTCAGATAAATCGCCTTTATCTCGTGCTTCAGCAATTTGTTTCGAAATAGATGAACGTTCATGCACTTTTAATTGATGTAATTCATCCTTTAATCTTTTCAATCCTTCTTCAGTAAAATACGAAATGTTTGACATTTGAATAATGTTTTTGTTATCAGTTAAAATAGAAAAAGAATCCTTCCGTTTTCACGGAAGGACTCTTTTCGTAATACAAATATATAAAATTTTATTATAAGTTTATGCGAGCACCAATTGAATGTGTTCCATTAAATGGATTTGTAGCACGGTAAGAGTAATCGAAACCAAATGTAGATTTGTTTTTACCAAATGGAATTTCAACTGTTAATCCTGCGCTAGGTCCTGTAAACACTGTTGTTCTTTCGTCCTTATTGAAAATGCCTTTTTCGTAAGTATAACCAGCACGAACCATTACCATGTTTTTCCATCCATACTCTAATCCCAATTTGTATTCATCTTTAGAGAATGAATTAGAAACGAATGAACCCATAGCTGTGATACGGTGTGTTTTCATTGAAGTACTATCTTTCGACAAATAAAAATCATATCCAGCACCAATGCTCAACAATGAAGGTAATTCAAACTGAGCAGCACGTTGTTCAACAGTCATAGTATTTGATCCGTTTGTAGAAGCAGGAACTGGAGTTTTGAATGAAAGACCATCACCAGAAAACTTCATACGTGGTCCTACATTTTTCAATGCAATACCAAATTTCAACTGATCATTTTTACCAGCTACATATTGGATACCAGCATCCAAACAAACACCACGAGCACTTACGCTTGCAGTCTTTTCAGTGATAACTTTTAATGCAAGACCTCCATATATATTATCTGAAAAGCCTTTTGCATAAGAAACACCAATATTTAAAAACTGAGGAGAATAAGTTCCCAAGCCACCTTCTGGCTTATCAACTGTTGTGATTTCAATATCTCCAAAGTCCATCGACATGATTGAGATACCTAATGCACCAGTTTCACCAACACGTTGAGTCAAACCAAACGCATTAATATTGATATCGGTACCTTTCAACCATTGTGTACGAGCAAACATTAATTCTGTTTTACGAGTAAAAGCTGTACCTGCTACATTTAAAAACATAGACTCTAAACCTCTAGCACCAGCCATGTTAGCACCAGCCCAACCAGAGCTACGTGCCCAAGGATTGATAAGCAATTCTGTTGCTCCTGCTTGTCCTGCACGGTCAGGGTTACCCGCCTTAAGTGTATCTGTAGCTAACAAAATAGTAGCTAAAGCAACCGGAGCAAATAATTTACAATACTTTTTCATATTATATCTTGTTTTGTGTAAATTCTAATTTTTGATAAACTGTTCTATTACTATTAATATGATTCCAAATCGATTGGACGCATAACACCAAACCATTTCAACACTTTTTCACCAACATTTGGTACATCTACATGGATGATATAAATACCACTTGCAATTGGAATACGAGCTGTATTTTTCAAATCCCAATCAATAGATGTTTTTGTATCATCTTTTTTGAATTTTCTAATTAATGTACCATTCAATGTATAAATAGTTACGGTACATTGGTCTGGCAAATTCGTAATCTTAACAATATTATCCAAAGTAGCTTTTTCATAACCGGAATAAGCATAGTATGGGTTTGGAACAATATTAATCAAATCCAAGGCATTTACTGCTGCATCATTGCTGCTCGTTGCTGTTTGAATATCAGCAGTTGAGAAAGAATAATATGGATCAGCAATACGTTCAGTTGATAAAACTGATGGATTTGCTATTGTTGAAGTATAGTTTGCATTTACCGCTTTGAAACTAACTCCTTCTAAAACAGTTGCTGCATTGTGTGTAATTGGTCCATTTTCAACAAAATAAGTTTGACCAGGTATTAAGAAACCGTCAGCAACTGCTGCACCTGTACCGTATTTTTTATACGCTTTTGATACACGTAAACGAATCTTAACATCTGTTTCTAATGTTGGATGACCAGAGATTCCTAATGGAATATTTACCCACATAGCATCAGCAAAGAATTCACGTTTGTAACCTTCACTTGCTGTTGATGTTGTTGCAGCTGCTGCTTTTAATAAATTATAAGAAGCCACACCTTGATCATAAGCAGGAATATCTCTTAAGCCACTAGGTAACTGTGCATCTGTAGGCTGATAAATATCGTTGTTATTATGCCCTAAAACATAAATATAATGCTTACCACCAAATATTGGAGAACCACCACTTGTAGTTGTTGAAGTTGGATTCCAAACCATGTCAGCACCATTTTCGTGTACCAACCAAGAATCTTCACCAAACGCCATATTTAAACGCTCACCAGTTTCTAAGTTCAAGGCATATCCTGGGAACCAACCCATACCTGTAGGTTGAGTACCACCAAAGTCTCCTTCTGCAGAGTTATATCCTGCATCACCTGCTTTTCTACCTTCTTTGTCAACTGACGCAGAAGAGCGCATGTGTAATTTAGGAGTTGCACCGATTGCTAAAGCAGTTTCATCTTGCTCTTCCAATACTGGACAACGTGTCCATTTAGACTTATCACTTGTCATAACTACATCCACACTTGCAACTTTTGCCAAGCTACTTAAGGTAATAAATTTATTCCAAGCTGGTCCACCTTTGTAAGGAGGATTACTAGTTGCAACTGGTGAAGCAGGTGTTGCAGCACACAAACGGTATGGAGCCCATGTTCCGCTTAACACTTTCTCAAAATCTGAATTGTCATCCTGACCAGCATAATCAGCATAATCAGATGGAGTTGAAGAAGTACCAGAACGAATCCAGTTTGTATACGTTTCACTTTCACCATCCGCAACAGCAGTTAACCAACGCTTGCTTGGATCAGCAAATTCCATTGTAGCCTCAATAAATCCGTTTTTAGGAGCAGTACCTGTTGGACCTGGATCAGATGAAATTACCACATTTACCGACAATCCCCATTTCGTAATGATTTGCTCATTAGGTAATTCTATTGTTCTTTCTGACCAAACAGTATCCTCTCTAGAGCCACCTGGCAACTTTACAATATACCACTGAGTTGAATCTGTTAATGTATTTACATAATAATTACCATAATAGACAGAAGTAGAACTGCTATCGTATAAACGAACAACGAATTCTGCATTTGGAACATTTAATGGATCGATTACTTTAATGTTTACAGGGCCTTTTGCATTTTCGTATTGAGGATCCTCAATTTTGCTAACACCAGATCCTGTAAAGAAACGAGCTACAGTACCTGCTGTAAAATCTAAGCTCAAAGCACCATTCCCTGTACCTTCTAATCTTGTTAATTTAGGACCAGAACCATACGTAGTGTTTTGTTCTGTACCACCTAATTCAGGAGAAGGGATATGAGGAATTGCTGAATACACCATTACATTTTTACGACCTGACAAGAACGGTTTGTAATCCGTTAATTGAGCAGGAGTAAAGACTGGCCCTATTTGCGCTTTTTCATTATAAGCGTATGCAAGAATCATATAATAATATGTCTTGTGGTTCACCAATTTTGGATCACCAGTAGCAAACTTATCTTCCGTAACCGAAACAGAGTGAACAATTCCGTTATCGGCACCATTAACCATTTCTTGCGGAATTAATGCAGATATATCTCCATCAAATGTATAATTCACAATTTGTTTGTAACCGTCTTTTTTATCACATTGAAGAACTAAACGTGCTTTATCAGGGTTATACAAATCTGTAGTACCAACACTTGCATCCTTCAATTGATAAATTAGATATCCTTGAAACGTATACAATGAATCGGTATTATTTAAAGGGATTTCATCCTCTGTATACTCTTCATTGAAATTATTAGATGTAGCTGGATTTGTCCAATACAATACAACTTCTTTGTCCAATTCTTGAATCGCCATGTTTGGAGCTGTTGGTCCATCTAATGTTTTGAAACAAGATTCAAATAATTTTTGTGCCTTGAAATCGAATGCTTTTAATAAACCCAAAGAAGCTAAGTTACCTCCTTGTGTTGCTCTTGCCCATACAACACCTGTTGTAATTGTATTTACAGCACCTGGTTGTAAAGTAAACGGACCAGCACTTTGTAAAAAACGTCTATCACCTGGAGTGTTACCTGCTGCTACCTCATCCCAAGGAGCTTGAGGAATAAAGTTTGTTCCATATCCTGTAGGATCCGAAGAACCTGGGAACATGTAATCACAAGATACTCCACCACTTTGATGACCATCGCCACCATACGTCATTGGGGTATCATCCAACCACGTACCACTTAAGTATTGGTAAAAGTTATTATCACCACTTGGATTACCTGTTGTAGTATTATCATTGTTATAATACATGAATTTTTTCATACCAATACGCTCATTATCAACGAGTATATCATCGTATCCTAAGAAACTTGATGGTAAATCTGTAATATCAGCAATACCATTTGAATCAGCAAAAGGACCTTCAAAGAAATCCACTCCAATTGCTGGAGGATTTGCACCGTATAACAATTGTCCTGTACCACCATTATCATCAATTAAATCACCATTGTAGCAGTAACCTAATCCTAAACCAACATCACAACCAACATAATCATCATAAGCTCCACCTAAATCAGCATCCACCCATACACCGAAGAATGTACTATCCAAACGGAAAGAAGATTTATTCACAATTCTATAGCGATAGAATGTTTGATTATTGATTTCATCATTTGTAGCAAAAGCAAATGCTTGTGCTTGAATTTCAATACCAATCGATTGTCCACCAGTTTCTGAATGTACATTTCCTTTATCGTTGAATACCCAAAACATATTTTGGTCACCAAATAATTTAGCAGAACAACCTCTGGTTCCAGTAACATCAAAATCAGGAACTTCACCAATAAATGGCTCATAAACACCATTGTTGTTAATATCATAAAAAGGAGCCAAAGGCTGACCATCTGTACCTGTAACAGGCCAATTATCAATTAAATCCATAGCTGTTGCTGGCGTTGGATTTGGAGTTGTTACACCACTAATTTTCCAGTTGTAATAAGTTTCAACATCCGCTCTGTTTAATTTAAAATGTTTATCCCAAGCATCGCACGTTGCTGCATCGGTAACACCACTAGCATCTAATGGTCCTGGCCAAAAGTCATTACCCGTTTGACGATAGGTCATACCTGCAGCTTTTAACTGATTACCTGCATCATAACCACCAATCCATAATGAACCAGCAAATAATGAAGAGGGTCCTCTTTCACCTGCAGCAGGTTTTGGAACATAATATGCACCATTAATTAAGTCCCACCATAAATCACCACCAGTTAATATGGTAGCTCTTACGTTGTTTATATCCAAATCCGTTTTAGATTTAGCAGGAACACAAGCAGCTGCAACAGATCTTGTTGGATCTTCATTGCTGATTGGAGCTAATCCTGTAACTCCAACATTTCTTTCAGCTTGAGCATTAAATGCCAAGGCTAAAAAGGCAACTGCGGTTAGTAGTTTATTGCGATTATTTTTCATATCAATATGTATTTGTAGCATTTCTATTCTCTATTATTCTATAAATTAAAAGTCTAATAATATACCTAAACGAATTACACGTGGACGTTGGTAATTACTAGGGTTGTTTATTTTAACTGAATATAAATCGTTGAAAGATGTTGGACTAGTTTGACCAGCAATAGTAGTTTGTGCTTGCGCAGAAGCTAAATATCCATCATCATCAGGTGAACCTGTAGCTCTATAAACGTTTATTACGTTTTTAGTATTCAACACATTCAATACTTGTAAGTAGATATTTAAGTTAGCGCTTTTCTTAGCATCTCCTTCTTTTTTCCCACCCCATGATAATTCCACGTTTTTATCAATACGTAAATCCATTCTGAAGTTCCAAGGCAAATTAGAACCATTGATTGAACCATCTAATCTTGGATTGTTAGATATACCAAATTGACCTTCAGGAATGTAATTTGATTGTTTACTGTAAGGAGTACCAGAACCAGCACGGAATACAACGTTTGCTCCAACATCCTCTAATACATTAATGATTTTTTCACCTTTTTTGATACGTGGACCATTGTAATCTTTTCCTGCACCAAAACGGTAATCGACATTTAATACAACAGTATGACGTTGATCAAAATCCAATGGATGTGTTGTTCTTAAATTTGGTTGACCAGAAGAAACCAAGTTAACCCCATCAGAAGCACTTGAACCTGTTCCATCAGCAAATTGTAATGTATAGTTTGCTGTTAATTGAACACCGCTAGCCATTCTTCTTAAGTCGTAAGCAATTGAGAAACCTTTAACAGTTCCAAAATCTACGTTTGCATAAGAACTATAAGTAACTGGATAAGCTTGATAAACTGAAGTAGTTTGAATCATGTTTCTTAACTCGCGGTAGAAAGCAGATAATGTAATTGAGGAATTCTTTTTCTCATTTAATACTTGAGCAAAACCTAATTCATAATCAATTGTTTTTTCAGGTTTTAAGCTTGGATTGTTTACAAAACCACCTTGATTATTTTCAACATTTAAGTATTGCAAAGGATCTAATCTGTTAAATGATGGTGGACGTTGTGTTAACACATCGTAATGTGCAAAGAAACTAGCCACATCAGAAATAGGGAATGCAAAAGCGATACGTGGCATCAAGTTAATTTGAGGATCGTAATCCTTAAATACTTTCGAACTAATCTTTTTATCACTAGCATCTACTAAATATGGGTGAATACGACCATCAGTAGTATTAGAACCAGCTAATGCTGTTCCTGGATCAGAAACTTGAACACCTTGTGAATTGTACCATGTATCTTCATTTCTGTAACCAACAATTGAAGATGGGTTGTTTTCATCGTTTACGTATACCACATATT
>Ga0208626_1000017_pt1 | contig 151874 bp, 124 predicted proteins | sample LakWasMet10_HOW4_2_FD_183860 | JGI IMG/M metagenome (GOLD analysis project Ga0208626, IMG submission 183860) | Freshwater sediment methanotrophic microbial communities from Lake Washington under simulated oxygen tension - Sediment Metagenome... | ecosystem: Environmental > Aquatic > Freshwater... | reverse complement strand
TAAACTACCATCATCTATTAATCCAGAACATTTTATTAAACTTTATATCTGGAATACATCAAAAGAAGAAATATTGCTGGACGATTTTTCTGTAACCTTTTATTAATTCCAAACAATATGCTTCGTTTAGCGCATCCTGTTATTTTCGTTATTTTTATTTTAACACTGGCTGCCTGTAGCAATCATTCTGAATCTACAACAACTCAAAATACAGATAGCATTTCTGTAAAAGACTCCATGGTTTTCACTAAATTATTTAGCGAAACAATTGATATGGAAAATCTACTCGATGGAAGAATTTCATCCGAACAATTTTCATCAGGAAAGCTCTCCAATAAACTATCAAAAGATGTTGAATTTGGAGTTTCGTTTACAAAAACCTTAAGTGAAATTCCTTCCTTTAGTGGCATACAAAAAATCACTGTTGATGTAAAATCATTCAGCAAACAAAAAATTAAAGATGCTGTATTGGTTGTATCAATCGATAATGGCAAAGAACAAAAAAATATTTTTTGGGACGGTAAACCATTTCAATCGGATACGCTCAACAAATGGAACAACAATGCCTATTCCTATGAAATCAAACCGGAATATTTAAAACCAGAATATACGCTAAGTGTCTATGCCTGGAACAAAACCAAAGAGGAGTTTTACATTGATGACATTGTAGTAAACATTTTTGGAACAACTAAAATTATGGGTAATACCTCCATCTCCAACAGCAATTTTTTCTATGACTTTGAAAGCTCAGAAGGAATTGTAGGAGCTGAGAATATAAAAATAACAACAGCACATTCAGGGAAAAAAGCAATTGATTTAACAGGGGGAAATGAATATGGACCAAGCATTGTAAAAACAATTAAAGAAATTGCAACAGCGCCCTTTAAAAAAGTTTCGGCAAGCGTTTGGGTATACCCAACATCCGAAAAACCCAATCTTGTTATTACCGCATCCTCAGTAAATGAAAAAAACAATGAAACTATTTTTTGGGAAGGAAAAAGTACAGAAAACTCTGAATTCCCTATCAACACTTGGACAAAACTGAATGCATCGTTTAATATCCCTTCCGAAAAATTATCTGTCGACAACAAAATTCAAATAAATATCTGGAACAAAGGCAAAACAAATGTGATTGTTGATGATTTGGAAATTGTATATGGTCTACCTAATGAACGAAAAGGAATCCCATCCTTGGTAGATTTAAATGCCATTAGCAACAAAACGTTTGTTCCTGTAAAAAATACACCACCCTTCCCTATTCAGTATCTGAACAAACAAAAAGTAAATTTATCGGTGTTAAACAATTTTACATCCAATGACAATGTAATGGCGGGGAATTTTGTAAACGATAAAAACAATGTTGATGAGTTACTTTGCGTAAATGCTGGTTCTGCTAAAATAATTGCATACAATACATCCAACAATGCATTTGAGATTGTATGGGAGGCAAACGTTTCTGCAACACCTCTATTTGGAACAAAAAATAAATTACTTGCTGGCGATTTTGATGCAAATGGTTCGGATGAACTATTGGTAATTGACACCAAAAATGGGATGTGGCAATTGTTTCGTTTTTCGAATAAACAATGGGAACCATTTATTGCTGGGAAAAAAAGTATTTCCAAAAAATGGTTTGATAAGGGATCCGCTTCGAGCATAACCTCTGTTTTTACAAATAACAAAGCGGCCCTAACGATTGTTTCTCAAAAAAGCATTACAACATTAACCATGAACAATGGAGAGTTCATTGAAAAAGAACTACCAATCACTGCTAATAACAAATTAGTAGTTAATCCAAACGATTTGTTTTTTGAAGGCTCATTTGAAAATGGATTTGAATTAATTAAACTCAATACAGAATGGCGATTTGATTTGAAACTAGTTTCAGCAGCTCAAACTGATTTTACAATAAAAAGCATGCTCGATTTTAAAGGTTATGAAAACGATTTTAATCCAAAGTATTATGAATTTACACAATTGATTTCTGGAAATTTTTTAACTAGTAAAAAAACAAATCTATTGACAATCTCTTGTAATTGTGGCGACACAAATTTTAATGGAATTGAATGCAACACGATTGAGAACATAAAAACATTGCCCAACACAATAAGCATATACAGCATTGAAAATAAATAAAACATATCCATTCCTTTTCCCATTTTTTGCACTATTCACCATTTTAGTGTGGGTTGCTTGCAGCAATAATTCGGGCAACTCCGTTACACTTAGTACCGAAAAATTTAGCTTACGGGCATTTAATCCTATTGCAAATTTTCAAACAGATAGTATTGCAGGCAAAAGCATTCTGTTGGATTATAACAATGCAATGGAAGGATTTGTGATTCCTTCTGTGAGTCAAACAGAAGATGGACACTTTACTTTTCAGTTCGAACTAAAAAACACCGATTCGAGCCCACAAAAATTTTATTACAAAATTTTCTACCAAAACGAACGCTATAAATTTCCAGAAATAGACTCTTTCAGCAATAAAGAAAATGCATTGGCTGAAGAAAATTTTTATGGAAGCTGGGAAGCAATTGGAACCACCTTTAAAGAAAGTGAAGCAATTGCGAACGATGATAATTACCATACAGTAAATGATAAATTCAGAATAGTAGGAAACCCAAGAAATGAGCAACGCTATTTTTCGAATGGAAAAAACGACCGATGGAAACGTAACCCACGTGTTGGTACATATAAATTTATGTTAGTGGTTTGTACTGCCGATGATCTTAAAAACATTCCAAACGAAGTAAAAGACATTGGACTAAAATTAAACGAACATTTTGTAAACCCGTTTTATTACTTTGATTTTGGAAGTGGTAAAAGCTTAAAGAATACGATTGTATATAAATCAGAAACCGTTTTAAATGTAAAAGCAAAACCCAATTTAGGTGCAGGTGTTTACATCAACAACATGTCGTTTACAGATCCTAATTTCGACAAATCCTATTTCTGCAACACCTGTGGACAAGATAGCAATCTCTACAAAAATGCGCCCATTCAGCAGTTCATCAATTATGTTGATGCTTCTACCAAAATGGAAAACATTCCGGTGATTGCTGATATTTTGAAAGACAATTATTCGGTGATGGATTATAACTGGAACAAAAGTTTTTATAAAAAAGAAGAACTGATTCCAACCCTTATTCAAACGGCTAAACATCCTTGTCAAACCGTTTTTTCAGATCCAAAAGAAAATAAAATAACCATCAAAAATCCAGGAACAAAATATGGTGAATGGAAAAAAGAAAGTGTTGGAATTATTACACGCCACGGCTTTACCTATGGTAAGTACCGAGTAAAAGTAAAGCTTACCGAGTTACTCAATAAAAATGGTGTATGGAATGGATTAACCAATGCTATATGGCTAATAACACAAGGTGGAGGCGAATGGAATTTTAGAAGAAATTGTAACAAGGAAGGTTTTATGGCAACCTATTGGGGTGGAAAGGATGACAAACGTGTTCCAGCAATTGATTATTCAGAAATAGATTTTGAAATATTAAAAACGCCTCCGTATTGTCCCGACAATGCATTTCCACCGGTATTTAAAAATCCAAGCGACAATAACAAAAACATAAGCAGTTGGAACATTCCTATGCCTGATGATATCACAAAAAATAACGACAAAATAACTGTTGCCTGCACCAATTGGGATATGGCTTGTTGGGAGCCTAAAAATTTTGGTGTTGGGTGTAATCCTATTCAACACAAGGACCAAACCTATTACACACATCGTTGGGATCATTGGTACAGAGCATTAACAGAAAAGAAAGAAGAACTGGATGATGAGTTGTTTTCAGGAGAATTTTATTATTTTGAAATTGATTGGCGACCAACAGAAATCATTTGGCGAATTGGTGCTAGTCCAGATAAAATGAGGGAAGTAGGTTACATGAACGAAACAGTTACCTCTATCCCTAATAACCAAATGTTATTGATTATTACACAAGAATATCACAACACACAGTGGTGGCCGGGAGCGCCTTATTCGCAGGATAATTTGCCTTTCCCTTTGAATGATATTCCAGGAGAGATTTATGAATTGGTAATTGAGTAATATCATTTTTTATTGTACTTTTTTTGAATACATTTGGAAAAACAGTCTAAAATGAGAGCAGTAGGTATTCTTTATGTTTTCTTTCTTTCTTTCGTCAATACATCCAACGCACAAATCTCCTTCACAGGATTTGACCAGACTTATTGCGGTGGAACAATTAATCATACATACACCTTTTTAAACTATGATATAGGAGGTCCTGGATCAGGAGCTCAACATTGTTATTATGTATTTAGAGATGGTGTTGTAATTTTAAATGTAATTGGTGGTAGTATGGGAGGTGGTCAGTTCTGTAGAGAATTAATCTTTATTAATGATTCTACAGGATTTCTTCTTGCAGAAACTCCTGGTTCAGCCTATGCAAAAAAAACTAGTGATTATGGACAAACGTGGCAGCTGATTGGAAATACAGCACCAGGTTATCGTGCCTTTTTCCCAATAAGCTTAAATTATGGCTACTTGTTTTCAAGTCCTACAAGCAACATGCTTTATGTTGCAAGATGCAGTGATATAGAGCCTCCTGTATCGAACTATATTTATGACTATTCCATTTATGCAGATGAATTCAGGTGGGATACAATCATTGGACCCACCCTCTGTGGTATCGATTCTTTAAATGCATTTTTTAAAAATGATAGCACCTTTAAGGTCGATTATCACTTCTACTTCCATCAACTTCCAGTTGGAATCGAAGAAATAGAAGCAAATAAAACATTTAATGTTTTCCCAAATCCTTCCTCTTCTATTATCAATGTTGTGGGATCCAGCACATTTCTAGACGCTACAATAATCGATATTCAAGGCAAAATAGTTCAGTCATTTAGGTCTACATCCATTGATATATCCAATTTAGAAGCTGGAATCTATTTTGTAAGAATTATAGACCAAAACAAAAAGTATCATTTTTTAAAGTTCATAAAATCTAACTAAGGGAAATCAATTTATAAATGGTCTTTAGTAGCACCTTATTCCTGTTTGGTTTTTTGCCAGTTTTTTTACTGGTCTATTATGCAATACCACAAAAATTTAAAAATCCTTTCTTACTATTTTCGAGCTTATCATTCTTCACTTGGGGAGCACCACTTTTTGTTTTTGTAGTAACTGCTTCGTTGCTCATCGATTTTTTTATTGTACAAAAATTAAATCAACAAACCAATCAACAGAAAAAACGCATCTACCTTTATGCATCAATTATTCTGAATGTAGGATTACTCGCCTATTTTAAATACGCTAACTTTTTTGTAGAAAATATAAATGCCTTGGTTTCTACCTGGGGTGCAGGAGGTATTGTCGGCTGGACAGACATTGCATTACCAATCGGCATTTCATTTTTTACTTTTAAAAAATTAAGTTATACCATTGATGTGTACCGAAATACGCATGCACCCTTCGATTCAATTACTAATTATTCGTTATTCATTTTACTTTTCCCTGAATTAGTTGCTGGTCCCATTGTTCGTTATAACGAAATTGCAGACCAAATTATTGATAGAAAAGACCAAGAAACAATTGATAACAAACTAACGGGTCTCTACCGATTCATCATTGGTCTTTCAAAAAAAGTATTAATTGCCAATGTGCTGGGAGTTGAGGCCGACAAAATTTTTGATTCCAGTTTCCAATTGATTAATACTACCGATGCATGGATTGGAATTGTTGCTTATACTTTTCAAATCTATTTCGATTTCTCAGGCTATTCCGATATGGCCATTGGTATTGCAAAAATGCTTGGTTTTACATTCCCCGAAAACTTTAATTCGCCCTATACATCTAAAAGCATTACCGAATTTTGGCAACGCTGGCATATAACGTTAGGACGCTGGATGCGCGATTATTTATACATTCCTTTGGGAGGAAATAGAGTTAAATCAAAATGGCGCCTTTATTTTAATTTAGCATTTGTATTTTTTCTTTCCGGTTTATGGCATGGTGCATCTTGGACCTTTATTGTTTGGGGCTGTTATCACGGTTTTTTTCTAATCATAGAGCGCATGTTCCTGAATAAGTTTTATTCTAAGATTGGGAAACTCCCAAGTATCATTATCACCTTTTTTATTGTAATGATTGGCTGGGTGTTTTTTAGAGCAGAAGACATGAACGATGCGATGCAGTATATCAATAAATTATTTGTTGTTGATCTTCATGCTACAGATCATATCTATCTAATTGATTTTTATGTGCTATTAGGAATAGCGATTCTATTCTCATTTATGAATGTATTTAAATTGCAAGAAACAATTGAGAAGAGTATCTACTTTAATTTATTCAACAATAAAAAAACACTCATCATGGGAGTGATTTGCTATACTTTACTCATATTGAGTGCAAGTGCAATGGTAAGTGCTAGTTTTAATCCTTTTATCTATTACCGATTTTAATGGGCATACAAAAACAAATAAAAAAAATAACGTTTAAACACTATGTGTTTATCTTTTTTTGTGCAACATTGTTTTTCCCACTCATTCAACAACACACAAAAATTATAAAAGAAAAACCATTACAAGGCTTTTTTAATATAGAAGATTATCCAACATTGAATTGGGAAAAATGGAGTACGGGAGAATATCAAAAACAATTCGAAACTGCTAGTAACGACAATGTGGGCTTTCATGATTTTTTTGTAGAACTACAATCACAATTAAACTACAGCATTTATAACATTTCTAAAATTCAATCAGTTGTAGTTGGAAAAGAAGGGTATCTCTACGTAAGAAACTATATAGATGCTGTAAATGGAAATGACTTTATGGGAAGCGCCTATATTAATTTACAAATTGAAAAAGCAAAAGTGGTAGATAGTGTTTTAAAAAGTAAAAACATTGATTTGCTATTTGCCATCGCCCCAGGAAAAGGGAGTTATTTTCCTGAATATATTCCTGATGTATACAAAAACAATAAATATCCTGATAGTACCAATTATGCCTGTTATAAAAAAGCCTTTTCAATTAGCGCATTAAACTTTATTGATTTGCGGGAGTATTTTTTAAAAATAAAAGACACCTGTAAATACCCTGTTTTCTCACAAGTAGGCGTTCATTGGGGAGAATATGCATGCAGCATAGCCGCCCAACAACTAATCAAGGAAATGGAAAAAATAAAAAAAATAAAAATTGCCGAAATAAAAATAACGGATTTGACTCCTAATGATAACTTAATTTCATACGATAAAGATGCGCTTTCGCTTATGAATATGTTTGAAACTCCGAAATTTTATTCTATGCCAACCCCTACTATAAAATGTGAAGTTCATAATCAACAAAAATTATTATCCATTTCCGATAGTTATTTCAGCAATATTGTTCCTCTAGGAATAATTGACCAAATATTCCCAAATTATGAATATTGGATTTACGGAAAAAAAGATATTCCTAGAACAAAATTAGTTGAAGCAATAGAAAGTAAAGACATTATACTTATCATGGCAACGGATGCTACCTTAAGCAAATTTCCTTATTCATTCATCGATTCCACTTATGAGATATACGCTCCAAAAAATGTGGCCTATTATAAATTAAAACAAAAAGAATTTATTTGTTTTACAAAAAGCACCCTGAATAATCTTTCAAAAGATAAAAAATGGAGAAAAATGTTAATGAATCAAGCTACGAAGAAAGGAATAAAACCAGAAGAGGAGTTTGTAAACAATGCAATCTGGTTGTATTATAACCAATAATTTTTGCTTAATCTTTGCCTAAAAAATATATATTTGTAGAGTAATACCAAATAAGAATGTTTTATTATAAAAAATGGGCCATTGTAGTACCAATGGCAAACGAAGAGGAAGATTTTAAACCATTCATTGAAATGGTCAATTTTGTAATCAATGAATTGAACCCAGGGAATGTCTATTTTATAATCGATAAGGCTTCAAAGGACCGAACACTCGAACTATGCCAGGAGTTATCTGCTAAGGATTCACGCTATGTAACCGTATGGGCACCCGAAAACAGGAATGTGGTGGATGCGTATGTAAAAGGTTTACGAGTTGCATATGAAGCAGGGCATGAAATTATTATTGAAATGGATGCTGGTTTATCACATGATCCAAGAGCCATTCCAATGTTTTTAAGAGTATTGAACGAAGGAAACGAATGTGCGTTTGGTAGTCGTTTTATAAACGGTGGCTCCATGGGCGATTCACCATTCAAACGCAGATTGCTTTCCAAAACAGGAACCGTTTTGGCGAATGTTTTACTAGGAACATCCTTAAGAGACATGACATCGGGATATCAAGGGTTTCACCGCGATGTAGTTGGAAAAATTATCAATCACGATTTTAAATCCAAAGCTCATTTTTATCAAACCGAATTGCGTTATTTATTGCGCAAACGTAGAATGTTTGAAGTGCCTATTCACTATCAAGCACCTTCGCCCCGTGTTTCTAAAAATGCAATTAAAAATGCCTATCAAACATTGTTCTACTATTTTTTCCAACGTTTAATTGGAAATAAACCAACATTGTAAAAGTATTGTTGAGTTTCTTCATTACTTAGAAACAGAGAAAGCAGAAGCACAATAAATAAACCGATTTAATCATTGCGCATTTGCGCCATAGCAATAAAAAATGAAAACACTCATCATCACCTCCATTGCAAACGACCAACATCCTATTTTAAAACAATTTGCAAACGAATGTAAAACACATAATACACCATTTATTGTTATTGGTGATACTAAATCACCTACTGAATTTAATTTAGAAGGTTGTGATTATTGGAGTGTTCCTCGTCAGTTAGAATTACCTTTTGAATTGGCCAAAATTACACCTACACGTCATTATTCAAGAAAAAATTTAGGATACCTAATCGCTATTAAAAATGGTGCTACCGAACTGGTAGAAACAGACGATGATAATATTCCACGCAAAGAATTTTGGGAACCCAAACAACGTGAAGTAAAAAGTTACCAATTCGAAAACAAAGGCTGGGTAAATGTATACCATTACTTCACAAAAAATATGATTTGGCCAAGAGGTTTTCCTTTGGAAGAATTACAAAACAAACAAGTAGAATTAGCTACACTTGAAAATAAAAGCATTAACTGCCCAATACAACAAGGTTTAGCAGACGAAAATCCAGATGTAGATGCCGTATATCGTTTAACCTATCCTTTGCCCATTAATTTTGAATTAAAGGAGCGATTAGCATTAGGAAGAAACGCTTGGAGCCCTTTCAACAGTCAAAATACCTACTGGTACAAAGAAGCATTTGCATTGATGTATCTACCATCGTATTGCAGTTTCCGTATGACGGACATTTGGAGAAGTTATGTAGCACAACGAATTGCTTGGGAATGTGGTTGGAGTGTTTTGTACCACGAATCAACTGTTTGGCAAGAACGCAATGAACATAATTTAATGAAAGATTTCGAGGATGAAATTCCGGGTTATACCAACAATTTTAATATTTGTAAAGAATTACAAGCTTTAAATTTAAAGCCTGGACAAGAAAACATTTATGAGAATCTAATTACCTGCTACCAAAAATTAATTGATATCAATGTAATTGGAAAGGATGAAATGGTATTGTTAAAAGCTTGGATCAGTGATTTGAAAAAAATATATTAAATCAACACTTTCACATTTTTAATTTTAAAAAATAATGAGAAAATTATTTCTAGGAATTATAACCTTAATTGGGGTCCCATTTTCCCTCTATCAGCAAGCAAATGTTGACTTAAAAGAAAGGATCAAAGATTTCGGTTTCAACACACAACAGGTAACCGCATTTACAACTAATGTGAATGGTTCTTTTGATATCGTTTTTGAGACAAATGAGATTATTTATATAAATAATTCAAACCAAATTTGTGAATATAAAAAAATATCTGGAGCATGGACAAATATGGGTGTTTTAAATAGTGCAGCCCCTGCTATAAGAAATGGATGTAAAATAATTAAAACGGGGAACAAAATATTCTATGTTTCGAATTCAAACTCTAAAATATACCAACTTACAAATACTTCCGGAACTACTTGGACACAAATATTGCTTCTAAACTCTCAAACCTTAGTTCGTGGAGATGCTGATATTTTATATTCATTTCCACACCTTTACTACATAGGAACAAATAACTATGTATGCGAATTGCTAACACAAGATGGAGGAACAACATGGATAGGTGGAAGTGCCTTGAATTCAACTTCAACTATTGCAAGATCTGGCACAAACATTATACAACCAATTAATACAAACTTAATCTATTATGTTGATGCACAAAATAGAATTTCTGAATTAGCTTATAGCCCAACCTTAGGTTGGACAATTGGCTCTGCTACCTATACAAATACTAATGTCAAAACAAATTCAAAAATTGCCACAGACGGATACTCGATATATTACATCAGGACAATAGGAACTATTACAGTAGTTAATGTCTTATATTGGACATCATCCGGATGGCAGATTACAGGATTACCTTATAACGAAAACATTAGACCTGATATCGATTTAAAAGTTACGGCAAATACTGTTTTTTTTGTAGGCGCAACAACGGGAAAGATCAATATTCTTTCCCGTAATACTTCAGGATTATGGTCAGCAATTGCACCAATTTCTGAAAGTACCGTAGTCAAATTGAACTCAAAACTACTCGTTTATTCAAATTTTTTATATGAAGAAGGTTCTTGGCAAACTTTTGAAAGTCAAAACTTATTTTATACTGATGTAAATAATAAACTAGTGTTTTTGGTTTTCGATGATTCCCCTTGTTTAAACACTTATAATATGCTTTGGAATACTGAGGCTTGTAAAGTTGGCGGGGCTTTTCCTAAAGCATGGCATTTTGGCCCCGAATTATTAGATGCAGTAAATACAGTAAACTCAAATATTAATATTAGCCAAAATGCAAAAGATATTTATTTTGTCAATTCATTAAATCAGGTAAAAGTTCTAAACAGAAATACGCCAAATAATAATATAAACTACAATAATTTAGGTTCTGGATTATCTTTCTCAGATGAGTTTACTTCTCTTACAAACACCCAAAGTAAATGGAATCCACAGTTTCCAAATGGCAACGTACATCAAGGTGGCGACAAGGCGCATTATAATGACTATAATAATTTTTCTATTTCATCTGATGTATTAAATATTGAGACGAAACAAGAAAATACAAATTTTCAATATTGGAGAATGATAGACTCCCCGTGGTCTCCAGATTGCCATGCCCAACATTATGATTACTCTTCGGGGTCTTTACACACAGGATGTTACAATTGTGACCCATACTTTTATTATTCAAATCCGTATCCAACAACTGGCCCTTTATTAAAACTTGTGGATTGTGGACCAACTGCAAAACCTCATACGTTTTACCAAAAATATGGGTGGTTTGAGATGAGAACAAAACTTCCTAGAGGAAAAGGACTTTGGAATGCATTTTGGTTGCTACCTAAAAACTATACTTGGGATAATGAAATTGATGTTTTTGAAGTACCAGGAAATGGGAAATACATTGCTCAAACAAATTGGACTGAATTTATTTTCAACTCTGCTGGACAAATTACTGGTAGGCATAGTCATGCTAAAATTATCGATTGCATCGGATATAGAGCTTATGAGGATTACCATACTTACGCAGTAAAGTGGTCAGCTACAGGAATTGAATTTTATTACGATAATAAGAAAGTAGGCTATACGTTGATTGACTACATTCCCAGTACAGATGAGATGTATATGCTTGTTAATGGATATACAAAATCTGTTCTATCTGATGGCCACATGATGATAGAAAGTGAAGTTGAAAATTTTCCAAATTATTGGCAAATTGATTATGTAAGATCTTATGCAGAAATAAATACCCCAAAATCTTTTCAATCAAATAATATTTATACAAGAAGTATTGAAATTTATCCACAACCAGCTTCGTCATTCTTTAGTATAAAAACTTCTGAGGAATGGGAAACGTTATCTATATATGACATGAATTCAAAACTTATCAAAACTGTTACATACAATGCAGACAATAACTATGATATTGCTGATATAAAACCAGGAGTTTATATAATTGAAATCGCAAATAAAGGCGAAATATTTAGAGAAAAATTTATTAAAGTAGGTCAGTAAAAATGAAGAATTATTTTAAAAAAGATACATTTTTCTTTTTTGTTTTACTAATTATTTCCTGTTACATTCTCTTCTTAAATCTTGGTAGTTTAAGTGTGAGAATGTGGGATGAGGCCAGGAATGGCATCAATGCAATTGAAATGCTTCAAAATGGCAATTTATTTGTAACGCATTTTGATAATCAACCTGATATGTGGAACTCCAAACCTCCATTCATGATTTGGATGATTGCTTTATCAATGAAGGTTTTTGGAATAACTACATTTGCTTTAAGACTACCTTCCGTATTGGCATGCTTAACAATAATTATCTATGGATATTGGTTTGCAAAAAAACATATTCAATCAATTAGCTTAGGTTTTATTTTTGGTTTAGTTTTAGTCACCTCCATCGGCTTTATCGATTATCATGCTTCAAGAAATGGGGATTTCGATACAATGCTTGCCATGTGGATTTTTCTATACATTACTCAATTTTATCTATATACGACAAACCAAAAGAAAATTAATTTAGTGCTGTTTTCTTTGTTTTTGGGGTTAGCAATACTAACAAAAGGCATTGCTGCATGCATGATTTTGCCTGGATTAGCTATTTATATGTTAACCAGTAAAAAAAATCTTGTTCTTTTAAAAACAGTAAACATATATGTGTTTTCTTTCTTGGGTCTGTTAATTGGAATAGTTTATTACCTTATTCGTGAACAGCTAAATCCAGGCTATATAGATGCAGTTATCTTTAACGAAATTACAGGTAGATATTCGGCAACAAACGAGGGTCACACAGGAAGTATTTGGTATTATTATGAACTCTTAAGAGATCAACATTACAAATATTGGTTTTATGTTCTCCCAATTACTGCATTATATGTTCTTGTAAGAGGCAATCAATTATTCAAGAATCTTTTATTGTTTTTACTTCTTCAGGCAAGTGTGTATTTCATTGTAATTACTGTTTCACATACAAAATTGCCTTGGTATGATATCCCACTATACCCAATATTTGCAATGATCATCGCAACAGGATTTGCACAATTACAAAAAGATATTATTGAAATCAAAATAGTAACCAATAATACAATTAAACATTTATCCTATACTTTATTGATAATCAGCCTATTTGTACTTCCCTTGCAGAATATATTGGCCACATCAATAAGAGGAGAAAAAGAAACTTATTATCATGAACTATTTTATGGAGACTTTATCAATAAAATTTTTAAGATGTATCCGAATCAAAAAAGAATTTTGGTTTCTTCTGAAGGTTATAATCCGCATTTAATTTTTTATGCAAAAGAAAAAGCTACGAAGGGAAAAATCGTAAAAATTACTTCGCCTTACTCCACTGAATACAATTATAATGACACCATTATAATTACGGAGAGCGCCTTTTTTCCAAAATTAAAAGAGGACTTTGTTTTAGACACCATTTTTGTTGAAGACAATGTAAATTATTTAGTAAGTGTAATATCTAAAGAGGAATTCGCTAAGAATAGAACTAAAAAACTTCTTTTGAGAAAAATAAATGAAATTAAAAACAATCCTGAATGGCTTGAAGCAATTAAACAAAAAGCTACTAAAAACAACACCAATCTTGAAAATCAAATTATGCTAGATGCTAAATGGACATTGGAAAATGAAGAAAGTAAAAGGGATGTAAAATGAGACTTTTCCTGAAGAAATACTCATTACAAATTGCACTATTAATTTCACTCATAATTCTGTTCTTTCATTTTACACTTCCTAGATATAAATTTTACGGTTTTACGAAAGAATTTGATTGGGATATTCTCTCATACTACCTATATCTACCATTAACTTTTATTCAAAATGATGTTGGAATAAAAGACTATAGTTATATACAGTCCATTTTTGATAGCTATCATTTTTCACCTTCGTTTTATCAAGCAAATCAACTACCTAATGGTAATTGGGTGATGGTATATACTTCTGGAGTTGCTATACTACAGCTTCCCTTTTTTCTAATTGGTCATATTTGGGCTATTGTAGGAGGATATCCAACGAATGGCTTTTCTTTTCCATATCAATTTTGCGTTTCATTAGGCAATATGATTTATATAATATCAGGTATATTTCTAATTAGAAAAGTTCTACTAAATTATTTTTCTGAAAAAATTGTTTCTATTACATTATTAATGTTGTTTTTAGGGACAAACTATTTTCGTGAAGCTACAGATTACAATATGGGCCCACATGGCATGCTTTTCACATTATACAGTCTACTTTTATTAAGTGTTGTAAAATGGCACAATAAGCCAAAAATAAAATATGCAATTACTATGGGGATTTCAATAGGTTTTTTGATCCTAATTCGCCCTACTGAAATTATCTGCATCCTAATTCCTGTTTTTTGGAATGTATATAATACTCAAACACTTAAAAATAAACTTAATCTTATTAAACTAAAATGGAAACATCTCTTCGCCCTGCTATTAACAGTATTTTTAATCGGCTTACCTCAATTAATATATTGGAAATATCTTACAGGCTCGTGGATCTATAATAGTTACAACAATCAAATATCGTTTGATATAACTGAATCGCATTTATTTAATATTCTATTTAGCTTCAGAAAAGGATGGTTTATATACACCCCAATTATAATCTGTTCATTCATAGGTGTGTTTTATTTATGTAAAAACTATTTAATAGAAACTAAATTTGCTATTCTTTTATTTGTTTTTTGTAACATTTTTATTCTTTCACATGTTCCAATATGGTGGAACGCTGGAAGTTTTGGTCAGCGTTTTATGGTTCAATCCTATGCTCTTTTAGCAATACCTATGGCAGCATTTACTAAAAATGTAGTATTTCATCCAAAAATAATATTTAGAATACTACTAACTCCCATTTTACTGCTATTCATATTTTTGAATCTATTCCAAACATGGCAATTTGTAAGATGGATTATACCTGGCGATGGTATTACTAAAGAATTCTATTTCCGTTCCTTATTTAAAACCCAAATAACTGAAGATGATAGATCTTACCTTGAAATACAGAGAACATATGATGAATCACAAAAATTTGATGAAAATAATCCAAAGTATAAATCAAAACTAATTTCTTTTTTTAATATGGAAAGTTTGAAAAATGTGGATTTTATAGATTCTACAAGTGTGGCATTAAGCGGGAGCAAATCGTTCATATTATCAAACAAGTCAACCTTCTCTCCAGACACTAAAATCCCATATTGGAAAATTACAACAAAGGATCATGCTTGGATAAAATTTAGCACCTCCTTCTTTACTACTACTAAATTAAACGAAAATGAAGTGGTGATAGTAATGGTTTTTAGTCATAAAGAAAAAGTTTACAACTACATTGAATATCCACTTACTAAGTATCCATATAAAATCAATAAATGGAACACAACTTCTATTCTATATTTAACTCCTGCTGTTTTTTCTGAAGATGATGAACTAAAGGCTTACATCTGGAATAAAGGAAGCCAAACATTATTATTAGACAACATCAGAGTTGATGCTTTTGATAAAAAATAATCTACTTCAATGTTACGTTCAATGAATCAATATAAATAGGACTTTCTGAAGGATTCCAAAAATATATTTTCATAATGGACGTTTCTGGCAAGTTCTCGGGTAAAATAGCTTTCATTGTTATTGCTTTCCATAAATCATTTTCACTTACTTTTTCAGGAATATATAAATCATCCCTAAAAAGAGTTTTAGACTCATTTTCAACGGAAACTACCAGATGAGAAGTATTTTCTTTCTTGCAAAAAACATATGAGCTTATGCTTATACTTCTAGCCTTTCCAAGTTCTTTGATGGTTTTCGTAATCCCTGCACTATATTCATTTTTTTTGTCAACTCTTAATGAATTCTTTTTATCAAATGAAATGTCTTCTGAAATTCCCAAAAAGGGTTTACAATTATTTAAAATTTCGAATGAACTTTTATAAACACAAACGCTATCATTATTTGAATCTACCCCAATAAAAAATTCAAAAATATCACATGGGCTATTTTTATTTTTAGAAATAATTTTGATTGGGTCGCAATCCAAATTATTTTTTATAAATAATGTATACCCTGTGTTTATTCTCTTATAATAATCACACTCTTTAAACCCTTTACTGATAATAAACTTTTCAATAGCATGTTCCGGGTCTTCGAACTGAGCATGTGAATGAACATATATAATTTTATTAATTGTATCGTAATTCAATTTATTCCATCCAAACCATTGGTCGTCTGGAGAAAAAAACACGCCTTTTTTGGCAAGCATTTCTGCTGATTTGGTATAATTCTTAAATGCTTCCAAATCATAGTAAAATGCAAAATCTTTAAATTTATAGGATGCCGAAACAAAAATGACGGTGTTTTTATCTTGTTTCTTTTTCACTATTGGGACCATCTTTTTCCATTCGTCTTCTCGTTCTTGAGTAATAGTGAATGAATATACAATTACTAAAAGAAAAGGAGCCAACAGAACCGCCTTATAACTTACTTTCAGATTAAGACTTGAAAAAAAATAAGCCAAACTTAAAAACAAACCAAAAGTTGTATACAATATATACCTTGTGAGAAATACAGGCGTTTTTTGAGAAACATAATAATCAAGAGCTATTGGAAGAATGTATAAACCAATAAAAATAAAATAATAGCTGATTTTAAAATCAGAATTTAAAATTTTCAACTTACGATTAAACACTACCAGTAGTAGGGAAATAACTAATAACAAGTTAAAAACATAAAACAATGTTTCACTTCCTACAAGTACATTTGTATGCCATCTAAACTCATCATAACTAGGTGCGTGATTCCAAAACGAGCCTTCTTTTGGCATATTTGAAATAAGTACCTGCAACCAAGGCAAAAAAGAAACAACAAGCAATGCTTGACTTACAAAATAAAAGAGAATACTTCTTTTGTTTTCTTTTATATATAACCAGATAAATAAAAACTGAACAACTAAAATAAAAACGGAGAGATAATGTGTGAAAAGCAATGCAAGATTAATTAGCCATAGAAGAACTATGTCTCTTTTTTTTGGTGTTGTAAGGATATTAAAATAAACATAAAAGGATGAAATACACAGAAGTTGAATGAGTGCATAAGGCCTTACTTCGGTAGAAAAATATTGCTGTGAATTCGAAAAAAGAAAGAAAAAAGAAACAATAATTGCAGCCTGAAGGTTTAAAAATTTTCTTGCAAATAAGAACAGTAAAAGTCCAGCAAAAACAGTACAAATAACAGATAACATTTTTGCTGCAACATCACTAATTCCAAAAATATTTAACCAAAAATGTAGTACTGCAATGTGCATTGGAGGATTTTGGTCATGTAGAAATATTTCTTTTAGTTCGGGTAACGATTTTTGTGCATGAAAAATACTGTAGGGCTCATCACCATAAAGGCTTTCATCAGCAATATGATAGGTTCTTATAAAAATTGAAATTATTATTATAACTATCAGACCGATAATTAAAGGTAATTTGTTTTTGTGCTTTAGATGAAGCATTAACCTATATTATACTTTAAAATGCACCAAATGGCTCTAAATCCATCTTTCCAGCCTATTTTTTTCCCTTCTTCATAGGTTCGGCCGTAATAGGAAATACCAACTTCATAAATTCGAATTTTAGGAACGCGAGAAATTTTTGCTGTTACTTCGGGCTCAAAGCCAAAACGTTTCTCTTTCAGTTTTATTGATTGAATCGTTTTAGTATCAAACAATTTATAACAGGTTTCCATGTCACTTAAATTTAAATTAGTGAACATATTAGAAAGTGCTGTTAAAAATTTATTGCCGATGGTATGCCAAAAAAACAAAATTCGATGTGGGCGTCCACCTACAAAACGAGAACCGTATACCACATCGGCAAATCCATTAATTACGGGTTTTAATAAAATATTGTATTCCTCTGGATCATATTCTAAATCGGCATCCTGAATGATTAGATATTCGCCTGTTGCTAAGGAAATACCTTTGTGTAAAGCGGCACCTTTCCCTTGGTTGAACTCCTGATTAAATAAACGGATATCTGATTCCTTATGGTTAGCAATATACTCTTCAATTACTTGTTTTGTTGCATCGGTAGAGCAATCATTCACAATGATAATTTCTTTCTGAATGTTATTCAATAAATTAACAGCAATCACCTTATTCAAAATTAAGTGAATAGTAGCCGCTTCATTATAAGCAGGAATAACGATTGATAATTTTTTAATACTCATTACAAGTCTTCTTCAATTAATTCAACTTCAATATCATCTATAAATATCTCTGTTTTATTTATATTCCACAAATATATTCTAATTATATCATTATCCGAGTGCAATTCCGGTAGCTCAATTGCTGCTGTTTGCTCCTGCCACCCTTGTGTTGCTTGAGCTGAAATGGAAGCAATACTCCGCCATAAATAAGGTTCGTTGCTAGCCGATTCTGCTGTTATAACCCATTTAGCATCGTTGTTAGCAGCAGAAGCATCGTAGGAGAATTTAATTTTCGCAATCAAACCAATCTTTCCAGCTACTCCGTTTATTCCCTTTACAACCATATTATCGGAATACTCTACTCCTTTTTCAAGCTTCATAACCTTGCGCTTGGTACTTGTATCATTAAGCTCAATCAAATGCTCTTGGCTCCACAATGCGTTTACATGCTCACAATCATTTATTGCATACAACAACCGTTTCCCTTTTAAAGCATACAACTTTTCGGAAGATCTAACACTAAAAGCAGATGCAATACATGCATTATCAATTGTTACCGAGCAAAACTCCTTTTGGTAGGTATACTCATCCCTTTTATGCCATCTGTAATCAACTAAAGAGTAGTTCGCCTCTTCTGGCTTAGAAACAAATTGGATTCGCTTTCTATCCTCTGCATTTAAAATATACGCATTCAATTCAAAAGGATAATTCTCTGCATGAAGTTTTATGCTTGTCGAGCTATCTTTCTCTACAATTTGCTCCAATAGGGATCGGGAAGCTAAACCCCAATAATCCATTTCAAAATTTTGCTGTGCTTTTTTCAAATCACCCGACACTGCTGAGTTAAAAAAAAAATATTCATAGGGATGAAGCTTCGCCATTTTTAGAACAAGCCCAATAAACGAAAGAATTAAAAAAACAAAAATAATGGCTTTTAACCGAACTGATTTAATCCAAACAAAAAGATGTTGCAAACCATAAATAGCTATTAAAATAAATGCACCATGCATAAAATATAAATGACGACCAGTATCAAAAGCTGTACTATTAAATAAAACAACTGCAATTAGTGGAAAAAAAAACCAACATAAAAGAATAAGCTCCTGCTTCTTTTCATAAAAAAAAGAGAAAGGCGCTTTAATGAATCCTCTACCCATAAAAACAAGTCCTGTTAAGAATAATAGCGAATAGACAATTGGTCGGGCAACAAAATTCCAAAACAAAAGATAATGCCATGGTAACTTAGATGCGGTTATGTATTCTCCAAAATACATAACTAAACCATCCCATGGATATTTACTGTTTTCTTTAAGTGCTTCAATAAAATGATAGATAGGATCCAACCATAACACCGGCCAAAAAAGAATAATCAATGGTACCAGAAAGAAAAAATAAATCAATAACTTTTTATAATTTAATACAATTGCTGTTTTTCTAAAAAGGAACGAAAGGTGGTCTATTGCAAACAATAGCAATGTAAACAATGGAAGCAAAATTCCGATGATGCGAATATCTATTGTGAATGCAGCAAACAAAGCATAACTAAAGGCATTTTTAAATGTAGGCTTTTCATGAAATACCAACATCCAATAAATACTAATTACAAAAAAACTTAAAAACACCGCATCTTTTGAATTAAAAAAAGAATGCGCATAAATGGCTGGGCTGAGCACATACATGAGCAATCCTACAAATGCTAGGCCATTCGTTTTAACAAGTTTTTTGGCAACGAAATAAAAAAAGAAAGCAGAAATAAAAAACACCAAAAAGGTAAGAAGGTGTCGCATCAAGAAAATATCCTGGGTATCGTGAAGTGAAAAAACCTTTTCAAAAAAAATCAATACCAGCTCGAATGCTGGTCCATGGTATTTATCGATTCCTTCTACTAACGTTTTTGAATCATTATGAACAATAAAATTATAATTTGCATGTCCATTGTTTTTCCATTGAGAATTTTCGTCCCACGACAAACCATAATCCGAAAATGTAAATAGGCCAACCATTAAGTATATTGAAAAAAAGCCAATCAATATCTTTTTATGATTTGCAGTAAAAAATTGAATACACTTATCGAAATAGAGTTGTACCATTTAGTAGTTGTATTTTACTATTTTAAGTTCCAATTTATTCAAGTACAACTTTTTCTTGTTGGGATTCCACAAAAATGTTTTTACTTCATCGCCCGCTTTTATCGAAGCAGGGAAATTACACGTAAAATAAGCATCTGTTTTTTTATCAATCTCGTATACAAAATCCATTAAACTTGGTCTTAACCAGACATACGGTTCGCCTTTGGGATTCTGTATTATAAAAATCATAAACATATTCCCATCTAATTTTTCATTAACAGTAAAATTGTATTTTACTGTTGCCAAACAATTTGTGTTAGCAGTAGAATCAACAACTTTATAGGATACTGCTGCCGAATATTCCTGATTGGACTTTAGTTGACAATCAATTGTTGTAGATTCGAAATCAGCTATTGTGTCAAAAATAGTTTGAATACTTTTGGGTGAATATTTTGGCTTTGCTAACACATTTTTTGTAATCGGATATTCTTTAATTAATTCTATTGAATCCTTATTTGCTTGCTGGTATTGGTCTTGTTTTATAAAAAAATAATCATTCAGGTAATTTAATTTTTTATCCCGCATGGCCTGATTTAGCCATGTTAATGTGTCCACTACCCGATAATAATTAATTTCGGATTCGAGAATCAATGGCATTGCAATGGTCAAATTAAATTTTCCACTTGGACTTTTTCTAATTGCCTTTAAATCACTTAACATTTCTTTCGTTTCACACTCCTCCTTCCATTCATACACATATTTAGTATTGAAGGAACAAGCAAAATGAACAAAAAAGATTCCTGCAAAAACAATCAAAACACTTTGAACTATTTTTTTTTCTTTCGTTAATTCATTCACAAAAAACACAAATAGCAATAATAGCAATCCATACAAAAACAAAACTGCTCGCTCTATAAGATAAAGCGTTCCTAATATATAATGCTGTGCAAGAGTAAATAGAATAATAAAGAAAAATAGCAATGCCAAGGATCCCAGAAACATGTTATGAGGATTGGTTTGTTTTTTTGCATGTTTATAACCGATATAACAACTTGCTGCTAAAACAATCAAAATAAAAACAGCTTTTGTTAGCTGCTGCAAAGCATAAGAAAAATCTAAATGATACCATAAACGAGGAACAAGTGTACCAATGGTATCTTTCCAAAAACCTGTTTCGCCACCCATAAAAAGTGCACCCGCTTTTTTTAATTCAAAAGAGTATGGTAAAATAAATCCTAAAAACAATGCAAGTAAAATGGTTGGTACAATCAGTTGCTTTAAACTGCCTTTAAATCCTGAAAGGGGTGAGGTAGCTTGTTTTACATTGTTGTACGTTAAAAGCAATACAATAACACCAAATAGGACTACTGTATAATTAAGCAGTGTTAAGTTTCCCAATGTTGCCAAAAACGAAAACAAGAGGGAGGTAATTGCATATTTTGTTCGGTACTCTTTAATATGTAATTGATAAAAATAATACACACTAACCATCATAAAGGCAAGTGAAATGCTATATCCACGTGCTAATGAAAAAAAGTCGAGCATAAATGGATTTACATTTAAAATCACAAATGCCGATAAGGCCAACCATTTGTTTTCAAAACTCAATACAAGCTTTGCAGAATAAACCAAAAATATAATGTGTGCTATCAAAGAAGAAATTCGCAACGTAAACTCACTTACTCCAAACAACTTGGTAAAAATAATTCCTCCAAGTGTATTTAGGATGTGGTTATTAGCCGACATAAAATCATACGTCTGCCAAAGAACAATATTATTGCGGATAAATTCCAGGTACGATTGACTTTCGTCCCAAGTAATGGATAATAAATAGGCTCTAGTAGTGGTATATAAGAAAAGAAAAACACCAAAAACAACAAGCAGTCTTACTGCAAGTTTATTTTTGGTGTTTACAATGTTCATGAATAAGGAATATGTGATTTTGATTAATCAATTATCATTTCAGGAATTTCCCCTTCAATAATTAATTTACCTTCGGTAGCATTTTTAATTTGTTCAACACTAATCCCTGGAGCACGCTCCAATAATTTAAATCCTTGTGCTGTTACATCAAGCACTGCTAATTCAGTAACTATTTTCTTTACGCATTTAACACCTGTTAATGGCAAAGTACATTTAGTTAACAACTTCGATTCATTTGCTTTGTTTACATGTTGCATCGCAACAATAATGTTTTTAGCCGATGCAACTAAGTCCATTGCTCCACCCATTCCTTTCACCATTTTACCTGGAATTTTCCAGTTGGCAATATCTCCATTATCGGCAACTTCCATTGCTCCTAAAATTGTTAAGTCTACTTTGCGTGCGCGAATCATTCCAAAACTCATTGCAGAGTCGAAAAAGGAAGAGCCCGGAACAGTTGTTATTGTTTGCTTACCAGCATTAATCAAATCAGGATCTTCTTCTCCTTCAAATGGAAATGGCCCCATTCCTAACAATCCATTTTCTGATTGCAATACCACATTCATCCCCTGTGGGATGTAATTAGCTACCAATGTTGGAATACCAATTCCAAGATTAACATAGTAACCATCTTTAATTTCTTTTGCGATACGTTTCGCAATACCAACTTTATCTAACATATTAATTTGAAAATTTGATAATGTGTCAATTAGAAAATGAGTTTCTTGTTAGCACACTGTTTGTTCTTATTCGATTGTATTTTTTTAAATGTTTTTAATTTGAACCTGTTAATGTTTTATTTTTTGAAGATGCTATTATCTTAGACAGAATTTTTACAATTTCCTTTACTTCCTTCTGTAGTCCTTCACAATCAGGATAATTTTCTGACTTTTGACACAACAACAACCAATATTCAGTTTCGTCAGCTTCTTTTGCTGCAATTTTCATCTTGTGAATAAAATCAGCTTTGCTCTCTGCATTTTGCGCCTCTCTTACATTTGCACCTATTGATGTTCCAGACTTTAATAGTTGATTTGCTATAACATATTTTTTATTTGCCTCTAGCTTTTCAGCAAACTCAACTATTAATAAGGCAAACTCAAAAGTTTTATCAACAATTACATTTGGTCTATCTTGCATAAATTTTTAGTCTTTTTAATTTTATGTTAGAAAAAGAATTCATCTGGTAAGATGTGTGCATTTTCAAATTAGCTCCTTTTCAAATTTCCAAATTACCTCACTCTTACTGTTCGTTGTTCAATTCGTTTTTCATAATTCACCCCTTGAAAAATGCGGTGAACATAAATTCCTGGTGTGTGTATATGATCAGGGTTTAGTTCTCCTGCAGGCACTAATTCTTCCACCTCAGCAATGGTAATCTTACCTGCCATTGCCATCATTGGATTAAAATTACGTGCTGTTTCACGGAATACTAAATTTCCTTGTGTATCACCTTTCCAAGCTTTTACAATTGCAAAATCGGCATCAAACGCCATTTCCATTAGAAATTCTTTTTCTGCACCATCCACGATAAACGTACGTGTTTCTTTACCAATTGCAACTTCGGTTCCAACACCAGCAGGAGTAAAAATTGCAGGCATACCATATCCAGCAGCCAAACAACGTGTTGCTAATGTTCCTTGAGGAATCAATTCTACTTCAAGTTCTCCACTTAATAATTGACGCTCGAACTCAGCATTTTCGCCAACATAAGAAGAAATCATTTTTTTTACTTGATGTGTTTTTAACAACAATCCAATTCCAAAATCATCAACACCTGCATTGTTCGAAATACATGTTAATCCTTTTACTCCTTTTTTTACAAGTGCAGCAATACTGTTTTCAGGTATTCCACACAAACCGAAGCCTCCTAACATTAAAGTTGAATTATCTTTAATGTCCTTTATTGCTTCTTCAGCGTTTTTAACTGTTTTGTTCATAATGTATAATTAATAAAAATCTTCTGTTTCATTAAAATTTTCAATTCCACTTTCTAACTCTTTATTGTATTTACTACAATCCATTTCAATGTCAATTTTTTTAGACGGCTTTTCAAAATCACCTTGAGTTAGCTTTATTGTTTTATCGGCATATACTTTTTGCATGTACTTAGCAAAAATTGGCAAGGCCATACTTGCTCCTTGTCCTTCGTTTGTACTATTAAAGTGAATGGATCTATCTTCACCGCCAACCCAACAGCCCGATACTAAATCAGGAGTAATTCCCATAAACCAACCATCAGAGTTATTTTGTGTTGTACCTGTTTTACCTGCCATTGGTTGATTTAATTTATAACGATAACGCAAACGAACACCTGTTCCAGAAGTAACAACACCTTTCATTAATTGTATCATTACATACGCTTTTTCTTCGCTCATCACCTCTTCTGTTTTCGGAACAAAATCGGCCAACACTTTTCCATTTTTATCTTCAATACGTGTTACAAAAGTTGGTTCAATCCATGTACCTTTATTTGCAAATGTTGCATTGGCTCCCACCATCTCAAAAACCGAAATTTCTGGTGTTCCCAAACAAATTGCTGGTACTGCCTCTATTGGTGAAACAATTCCCATTCTTCGAACCAAATCAACAGTTGCTTGTGGCCCAAACTGTTTCATAAAATAAGCTGAAATATAATTTACTGAATTTGCTAAGGCTTGTTGCATGGTTAACATCTTTCCATTCAACTTATCATCCGAATTAGATGGAGTCCATTCTTTTCCATCGTAAGAAATAGTTGTAGGAACATTCGGTAATCGGTAACAAGGAGAATAACCTTCTTGGATGGCAAGTGCATAAACAAATGGTTTGAAAGTAGAACCTACCTGACGAGCATGTCCAATTTGAACGTGATCGTATTGAAAATATTTATGATTGATTCCACCAACCCATGCTTTAATGTAACCCGATTGAGGCTCAATGGACATAAAACCTGTTTGCAAATAGGACTTAGCATAACGAATAGAATCCATAGGAGTCATTGTTGTATCAATTTCTCCTTTCCAGCTAAATACGGTCATCGCAACTGGTGTATTAAAATTCTTTTCAATCTGCTCCATCGACATTCCGGCCTTTTTCAAGGTGCGATAACGTTCACTACGTTTCATTGCTTGTGTCATAATGGTTTTAATTTCATCTTTTGAAACGTTCCACGCAAATGGTGCATTTTTTTTACGAGCACAATCTTTGAAAAATGCAGCTTGTAATTCCGTAATATGTTCTGTCACCGCTTGCTCTGCGTAATGTTGCATACGCGAATCAAGTGTGGTATAAATTTTTAATCCATCACGGTAAATATCGTACTTCGTTCCATCGGGTTTACGATGCTCTTCGCACCATTTTTTCAAAAACACATCTCTTAAATACTCTCTGAAATAAGGTGCTAAGCCTTCGTTATGATCTTCGGGGTGGAAATTTAATTTCAATGGAATTTTTTGCAATGAATCACATGCCTCAGCAGTAAGGTATCCATATTTTTTCATTTGCTGAAGAACCGTATTTCTTCTTCCTTCAGCACGATCGTGAAAACGATTAGGATTAAAAAGAGATGGATTTTTTGCCATCCCAACAAGCATAGCAGCTTGTTCTATCCTTAATGAATCGGGAGTTGTATTAAAATAAATTTGAGCGGCTGATTTTATTCCAACAGCATTGTTTACATAATCAAATTTATTCAAGTACAGTGCAATGATTTCTTCTTTGGTGTATTCACGTTCCAACTTAGTAGCAATTATCCACTCTTTGATTTTACGAATAACCAATTGGAATTTATTTAAATCTTCGCGAGGAAAAAGCATTTTTGCTAATTGTTGCGTTATTGTACTACCACCACCAGTCGAAGAACTGCCTGTAACAGCTCCTGCAACGGCTCTTCCCAATGCTTTTATATCTATACCCGAGTGTTCGTAAAAGCGAGCATCTTCCGTTGCAATCAATGCATTTACAACATTAGGCGAAATGTCTTTATACTTAACATTGGTTCTGTTCTCTGCATAAAATTTACCAAGCACTTTTAAATCGCTCGAATAAATTTCTGTTGCCAATAATGTTTTAGGATTTTGTAATTCTTCTGTGTCTGGCAAATCGGCAAATAAACGAACGCCCAATACAAACAAAAAGAGAAATGCAATTGGTCCAAAAAAAAGAATCCAGAACCACAGTACGTATTTTTTTAAGTTTAATTTCTCCTTCTTAGGTTTTTCTGCTCCCATATTTTTATGCACGTTTTATAAAACGTTTGTCTTTCAATGTTAACTAGGTTTTGTTATTCAGCCTTTTCAATACGCAATCCAACATCCATAATCAAAGGCACTCCTTCAGTACGCATTCCTTGTTGAATATCGAATGTGTATTTTCCAGCAACAGGAAAACGCACATTTCGTTTAAATGGTATCTGGTTATCATAAATATCTCCGATACCACTTCCTAGCCATTTGCCTTTTTCATCAGCCAAAATACATTCCAATGTATCTGTCGATATTTTCCCGTCAGGAAAAGTAGTTTTGATAAACAGAAACAAATTATAATACGGATAACCATCTGCATTACGAACATTGATATAAAAGTTAGTAGCAGTAGAAGGGTCTTTAATATCTACTTCAAATTTTTTAATATCATCTGAATTCCAACCTGTTTCTGGAATTGTTTTGTTTTCCTCAAAAATCCGATTGTTATCACAAGCAGTAAAAAACATACTGCTGCCGACTAAAGCAATTGCAAAAAAACGTGTTAAATTATTCAACTTCATCATTCAATTATGCTTCTGGTGGTTTTGGATTGCTTGGATTATTATTCGGTCGCGGACGGTTGTTGTTCGGTCGCGGACGATTATTATTTGGTTTGTTTTGATTCGGTTTATTCCCCGGATTGCTATTCGGGTTTGGATTTTGTTTTGGCCTTGCCTGCTGTTGATTCGGGTTTGGCTTAGCTTGCTGCTGATTTGGATTTGCATTCGCAGCACCTTGTGGTCGTTTTTTATTGTTACGATTTTTAGGTTTGCTACTTTTCTTTTTATCAAAACGAGTTAATTCATCCTGTCCAACCACATTTTCATAATCAGGTTTTTTCTCTGCAATCTTTTGTTGAACATGAACAAGCAAGTCTGCTGGCTTTTTACCATCAGCATTCATTGCCATTACTTCTTTTACACGATCAACAGGAAGTGGAATAAAATTATCTGGTTCATCAAAATAAGAGAAGAACATTGTTCTACGGAAAATATCTGTCTTCTGGTGAAAGGCTCTTCCTTTTTCTGTTTCTAATTTTACATTGTTTACTTCAGGGAAATCATGCAATGCATCCATGTAACTATCCAACTCGTAATTCAAACAACATTTTAACTTGCCACATTGACCAGCAAGTTTTAATGGATTTAAAGACAATTGCTGATAACGTGCAGCACTTGTTCCAACAGATCGGAAATCGGTTAACCACGTAGAGCAACACAATTCTCTTCCACAAGAACCAATACCGCCTAAGCGGCTAGCTTCCTGACGAGCTCCAATTTGACGCATTTCAATTCTTACTTTGAATTCATCAGCTAACACTTTAATCAACTCACGAAAATCGACACGCTCATCGGCTGTGTAATAAAATATTGCTTTTGTTTTATCGCCTTGGTATTCAACATCACTAATCTTCATTTGTAATCCAATTTTAACAGCTATTGTACGTGCACGATGCATGGTATTGTATTCCAAGCCTTGTGCTTCTTGCCACTTTTCAATGTCTGCTTGTTTTGCTTTGCGATATACTTTTTTAATGAGTTCCGATGCAACATCTACACCTTGCTTTTTCATTTGCACACGAACCAATTCTCCTGAAATAGAAACAATTCCAATATCATGCCCTGGCGAAGCTTCTACTGCAATTACATCGCCAACATTTAATTGTAAATTATTTACATTTCTATAAAATTCTTTTCGGCTATTTTTAAAACGAACTTCAACACAATCAAATGGTGCTTGACCATTCGGCAACTCCATGTTTGCCAACCAATCAAATACGCTTAATTTATTGCAACCACCAGTACCACACGATCCATTGTTTCTACAACCTCCTGGCAGTCCTTTACTTTCTGTACTACAACCTCTTCCGGTTGAACATCCACTACATCCCATATTTTATTTTTGAAATTGGATTTCCCAATTCTCTTTTTTTAGTTTTTAACTAATTCCGGTTTCGGAATATTTAATAGTTCATTGAACTTAAATGCCAAATCCATGAATAAAATTTTTGCATTGGCATTACGCTCCATGTGATAATATGCTTTGTTTAACTCTTCTGTAAATCGCTCAATATTATTGGAATGAATAAATGGCGCAAATTTTTTCACAAACTCTTGCTCATCTGCTCCAAGCTTTGTAAGGCTGGGATCTCCATAATTTATGATTACACTTTCACGTATGATATGAAGTGCATAATTGATAAAATTCTTTTGTCGTTCTCTACCAGCAGCACTCACTTCATCAATCCAGGTAATAACTGCTTTTGCATCAAACTTCAAACTTGCACGCATTAGCTTTTGAAAGCTTAATAAATTTTGTGCTGCATTTTCATTTTCACTGATTAATAACAATGCTTCTGCATAACTTCCATCTGCTAAGTGAGCTGTTTTTTCTGCATCTGCTGCCGACAAGCCTCTTTTTTGAACCAATGCGTTTGCCAATTCAGCATCCTTTATTTTAGGAATTTTAATCAACTGTGTACGTGATACGATTGTTCGCAACAATTGATCTTCGCTCTCACAAACCATCAAAAACAGCGTTTTATCGGGTGGTTCTTCAAGAATTTTTAATAGTTTATTTGCTGCTGCCTGATTCATTTTTTCGGCTTGCCAAATAACCATAATCTTATATTCCGCCTCGTAAGTGGTAAGACTTAATTTCCTTAAAATTTCTCCACTTTCTTCCACACCAATCACCGCCTGTTTATTCTCCGCATCCAACTGTTCAAACCAGTTGTACAAAGTAACATAGGGATTATCTAAAAAAACTTCCCTAAACTTTGCAATAACATCGGTACTTGTTCGAATATCCTTTGATAATGCAACTGGATAAACAAAATGCAAATCAGGGTGAATAAGCTTATTGTACTTAACACATGATGGACAAACACCACAAGAATCCTCTTCTTTTTTGTCTTTACAAGAAATATATTGAGCATAAGCAATGGCCAAAGCCAAACTTCCAGAACCTTCTGGTCCTAAAAATAGCTGCGCATGACTAATCCTTCCCTCCTTTACGGATCGAATTAATCGTTCTTTAATTGCTTGTTGCCCAATTATTTCGCTAAATAACATTTTTGTTCTCGAATAATTTTAAAACTTTCAAAGATACAAATTGATTTTGGTTAACATTAACCCTTTTGTACATTTTTTAAACCCTCTTTTTTTGATAACTTATTGCTATTTTGGGGCTCATGAATAGCTAAAAATTAGATTTATTTTAATTTTTATATATTAGCATTCTTAACCCTAATCGAAAAATGAAAAAACTTTACTTTTTTGCATCGTTTCTTTTCCTGTTAATTTTAACATCAAACACAGCAAAAGCCTCTCATATTGCAGGTGGCGACATTAGTTATGTTTGTTTAGGAAACAACCAGTATCAAATAAATTTAAACCTTTTTGTGGATTGCTTGGGATTCGACCCTGGAGCAACGCAAACCATCACATTCAACAGTACTTGTGGTGGAACGGCTACCTTAAATGTTAACGTAACGAATCCGGGCGGAACAGAGATTTCTCAACTTTGTCCTTCTCAAATAAATAACAGTACATGTAGCGGAGGAACGCTTCCCGGAATGTGGGTTTTTAACTATACGGGTACCGTTACACTGGCTCCAACATGTAATACATGGACCATGAGTTGGACAACATGTTGTCGTAACAATGCTATTTTAAACTTAACAAACGCAGCCTCATTGGATAGCTACTTGCAAGCTACCATGAACAGTCAAACAGACTCCTGTAATAATTCTCCTGCATTTACAGCTCAACCAATTCCTTATGTGTGTATAAATCAACAGGTTAACTACAGCTATGGTGTTGTAGAAACAGATGGTGATTCTTTATATTATTCTTTGGTAAATGCATTAGGAGCAGGAGCTAGCTTACTTGCTTATAATCCAGGTTATACAGCTGGTTCACCAATCCCGGGAGTTGCAATTGACCCATTAACAGGGCAATTAACGTTTACCCCAACTACATTAGGAAATTTTGTGGTGGTGGTTATGGTTCAAGAATACGATAGCAACGGGAACCTTTTAGGAACCACCATGCGTGATATTCAATTTATTGTTCAAAACTGTTCCAACATTGTTCCTTCCCCAACAGCTGGCGCAATTTCTAACCTAACAGGAACAGCGGTTCAAAGCGGTCCTTTCTCCATTGAAATGTGTGAGGGCTCTAACTTTAATTTTAATGCCGTTTATACCGATGCGGATGCTGGTGACTCTTTAGCGATCATAACCAATCTATTAACAGTTTTACCAGGAGCAACCATCACAACAAGTGGTGCAAATCCAATGACAGCAAACTTTACATGGACAGCGCCAGGTGGCAGTGCGAATACAAACACAACTTTTAGTGTAACTGTAAACGATGGCGCATGCCCTGTTCAGGGACAACAAACTTTTGTATACGATATTAATGTGTTGCCACGTACACTTGGTGGACCAGATCACATTATTTGTGGAAACCAAACTGCACAACTTTCTGGAACAGGAGGAAGTGTGTTTACATGGAGTGTTCTTAGCGGACCTGCAATGGCTGTTGGAACTAACTTCTCTTGCAACCCTTGCCAAAATCCGATTGCAAGTCCAAGTGCAACTACTGTTTATGAAGTGACGAGCGACTTGAGCGGAACATGCGTAAACAAAGACACAATTACCGTTACAGTTGTTCCTGATTATACATTTACTGTTACACAATCGGCTAGTACAACTTGTTTAACGCAACCTATTCAATTAAATGTAACGCCAAGCATTGCTGGTAACTATACCTATTCTTGGTCGCCTGCAACATACTTAAGTAACACAAGCGTTGCTAATCCAACTGCCGTTATTAATGCACCTGGAACTTATACATACACGGTTACTGTAACTAGTCCACAAGGCTGTGTTAAAACAGATGTTGTAACAATAGTTGCTAACCCAAGCTTCCCTCCAAATGCAGTTCCATTTGCTTCGGACACAACTGTATGTAATGGCGAAACAATTAATTTAGGAGTAACATTTGGAGCAAGTGTTCCAACTACTTGTGGCTTAACTGCAACAGGACCATGTGCTGGAACTATTTTGTATACTGTAGGTACTGGTAATCTAACAACCAATGCTTACCCAACTCCTTTTACAAGTTTCTGGCACGATGGAAGAGTTCAAATTCTTTACAGAGCATCGGAATTAACAGCATTAGGAATGACTGGTGGAAAAATTTCCTCAGCAGCATTTAATATCATCACAAAAGGTAGTACCATTCCATTTACTGGATTTACTATTAAAATGAAATGTACAAACCTAAATGCGCTTCCTGCAGCTTATCAAACAGGTATGACAACTGTTTATGGTCCAATTACAACCACAACCGCTGTAGGATGGAACACTTATAATTTCCCTACAGCATATGAATGGGATGGGCTTTCGAATATCATTGTTGAAGTATGTTATGACAATACAGCATACACACAAAACGATGTAGTTCAAAAAACATTAACAACATTCAACTCTGCTATTTTACAATATACTGATGGAGCTGTTGGCTGTAATTTAACTGCACCAACTACTTATACAGAACGCCCAAACATCCGTTTTAGAGCTTGTGGAGCTGTTCCAGATACATCGGCTTATGTTTATTCTTGGACACCAACTACGGGTGTAACAAGTCCAACAAACCAATTTACACCAGCAATCGTTAATGGTACAACAACATACACCGTTGTTGTTACAAACTCTACGAGTGGTTGTGCAGATACTGCTTCTATTAACGTAGTTGGAACATCTCCAAATGTATCGTTTACAGCAACTCCAACAAGTGGTTTTTATCCATTAAATGTTACATTCACAAACACCTCTTCATCGAATGTTGTTAGTGTAATTTGGAATTTTGGTGATACACTCTCTGGAGTAAACAACACATCAACATTGTTTGATCCATCACATGTATATGCTCAAGAAGGCACATACATTGTTACACTGGTGGGTGTTGATGCAAATGGCTGTACAGATACTGTTACTGGAACAATTGAGGTTACTGGGCAATCGGCATTGTTTATTCCTAATGTATTTACTCCTGGCGGACAAAATCCAACTTTTGCTGTAACTGGCGTTGGAATAACAGAATACAGCATTCAGATTTTTGATAGATGGGGTTTAAAACTATTTGAATCAGGAAACATCAACAGTTCATGGACGGGAGATAATTCAAACGATGGAACCTATTTCTACTTAATTAAAGCAAAAGGAATAGAAGGAAAAGAATTTGATGAAAAAGGTTATCTGCAACTTATAAGAGGAAAATAATAAAAAACCCCAACACTACTTGTTGGGGTTTTTTATTTCAAACAAATGCATTGCTTCAGCTGTTCTTATTTAAACACATAAATTATGAAACATCGTAAAATTGTTATTGCTGGTGGAACAGGCTTTTTAGGACAAGCAATCATTAATAAATTTAAACCAATTACAACAGAGATTATCGTCTTAACCCGACACCCGAAATCAATAAATGGAAATGTGCAGGAAGTTTTTTGGGATGCACAAACGCTTGGCAAATGGGCCGAAACGTTAGAAGGTGCCGATGCGCTCATCAACTTAACTGGACGAAGCATCAACTGCCGACACAATGAACAAAATAGAAAAGAAATAATCGAATCTCGTGTAAATGCTACTACCATTTTGGGCAACTCATTTGAACAATTAAAACAAGCACCCAAACTATGGATAAATGCATCGGCTGCAAATTTGTACAGAGACAAAAACAATGCTCCCAACGATGAAAGTAATACAGAATATGGAAACGAATTTATGGATGAAGTAAGCATCAAATGGGAAAATTCAATTAATACTTCAAATACACCACAAACACGTAAAATAATTATGCGCATTACACTTATCCTTGGTAATGGTGGAGGTGTATTTCCTGTTTTAAAAAACTTAACAAAAAAAGGATTAGGTGGCAAAGCGGGAGATGGCTCACAATACATGAGTAGCATGCATGAAGATGATTTTGTAAATGCCATTGAGTGGTTTATTTCAAATGAAAAATTGAGTGGTGTTTTTAATATGGCATCGCCAGAACCTATCACTAATAGTACATTTATGAAGCTATTACGGAAAAAATTAAACGTTCCTTTTGGATTGCCCTCACCCGTTTTTGCAATTAAAATTGGCGCCTTTTTTATGCAAACAGAACCTGGATTGGTTTTGAAGAGCGTACGAGTAGTCCCAAAAAAGCTTTTAGAAAGCGGTTTTGTTTTCAAATACCCAACAACAGCAGCTGCTATCGACAATCTAATTGAAAAGCAAAGAGTTAACTAATTGTTAAGAATTAAATTGTTTTTTGTTTTCACTGCATTTTTTACAACCTTTAAGCACTAAAATTAAACAACATGAACAAAAAAGAATTACGTAAACAGCTAGAACTTGCCTTGGTAAAATCCATCGAAGAAACCTTAAACAAGCACAACGAAATAGCAGGTAAAAAAATCAGAAAAACGAATCTGAAACACTCAAAAGACATTGCTAAAAAATTCTACAAAACAATTGCAAAATTAGCTGCTGCCAAACCTGCTCGTCCTGCTGGTGCAAAAGCAGTAAAAAAAGCTGCTCCTAAAAAGGCAAAAACGAATGCCGTAAAAAAAGTGATTGTTAAATCTATCAAAAAAAATAGCGCTCCTAAAAAAGCAAAAAAATAGACTAAATTCGCATTCAAGAATTGTGTAGTATGATTAATAAAAAAGTGCTTTTAATTAATCGCGAATTAAGTTGGTTGGCTTTTAATGAGCGAGTATTGCAAGAGGCGGAAGACAAAAGTGTTCCGCTTATTGAACGAATTAAATTTTTAGGGATTTTTTCTAACAACAGAGATGAATTTTTTCGTGTACGTGTAGCTACGCTTAAACGTGTTTTGCGTCATCAAAAAAAAGCGGAAGAATTAATGGGTGAAAACCCTGCGCTCTTGTTGGATAAAATTCAAAAAACAGTTATTGATCAACAAAACAAATTTGAGATTGTTTATCAAGACATTTTAAAAGAGTTAAATCGGAAAAAGATTTCCATTCTTAACGAAAAACAACTTTCGAAGCAACAAGGTGTATTCGTTAAAAATCATTTTAAAGAAAAAGTGATGCCCTCACTTTTTCCAATCATGCTCGACCCTTCGGCACCATTTCCTTATCTTAAAGACAAATCGGGCTACTTGATTGTAAAGCTTGGACGAACAGGAAAAGAGAAAAAAAGCAAATTTGCTCTGATTGAAATTCCTACAGATTTGCAAACACGATTTGTAGTTCTTCCAAAAGAAAAAGAAAACAATTATATCATTTTATTGGACGATGTGATTCGTTATTGTTTGGAAGATATTTTTCAAAATTTCGAACACGATTATTTTGAAGCCTATAATATCAAACTTACTCGTGATGCCGAAATTGATATGGATAATGATATTTCTAAAAGTTTCATCGAAAAAATATCGAAAGGATTAAAAGCACGCAAAAAAGGCCAGCCAGTCCGCTTAGTATACGACAGCCAGATTTCGCCAGATATTCTAGAGTTTATTATGAAAAAGATAAGGCTCGGAAAAGAAGACAACCCTATTCCTGGTGGACGTTACCACAACTTTAAAGATTTTATGTCGTTCCCAAATGTTGGAACAACAGACTTGATTTATAAAAAAATTCAACCTTTAAAACATCCAGATTTAGTTAATCAAAAAAGTATTTTTAAAGCAATAAAAGAAAAAGATGTTCTTGTTACCTATCCATACCAGTCATTTGACCACATCATTGATTTGTTAAGAGAAGCATCGATTGATCCAAAAGTACAAAGCATAAAAATTACACTATATCGCGTTGCTAAAAACTCGAACGTTGTAAAAGCACTTATCAATGCAGTTAAAAATGGGAAAAGCGTAACCGCTGTTATTGAATTACAAGCTCGCTTTGATGAAGAATCAAATATTTTTTGGGCAAATAAATTACAAGAGGAGGGAGCAAAAGTTATTTATGGTGTACCAGGATTAAAAGTACATTCGAAAATGTTTTCGATTGCACGTAAAGAAAATGGAAAAATAAATTATTATACCCATATTGGAACCGGTAATTTCAATGGTGATACCTCTAAAGTATATACCGACCATAGCTTATTAACTTCCGACAATCGGATAACAGAAGAGGTGGAAAAGGTTTTTGCTTTTTATGAAGACAATTTTAAATCTGGAGCCTATAAACATTTGCTTGTTTCGCCATTTTTTATGCGGAAGCGCTTGGTACAACTTATCAACCAAGAAATTAGGAATGCAAAAGCAAAAAAGGAAGCATACATCACACTAAAACTCAACAATTTAGTGGATCCAGAAATGATAAAAAAATTATACGAAGCAAGTTCCGAAGGTGTAAAGATAAAATTGATTGTTCGTGGCATTTGCTCACTTGTAGCTGGTGTTAAAGGGCTGAGCGACAATATTGAAGCAATCAGTATTGTTGATAAATTCCTAGAACATAGCCGTGTGTTCATATTTTGTAATGCGGGTGATGAAAAATACTTTATATCTTCGGCCGACTGGATGACACGTAACCTTGACCATCGTTCGGAAGTTGCAGTACCTATTTACGATAAAACAATTCAACTACAACTGAAAAAGATAATCGATACACTTTGGAAAGACAACACCAAAGCGCGTATTTTAGGAAGCAAACAAAACAACGAATACCGAAAACAACCTGGTAAAAAGGTAAGAGCACAGGAGGAAATATTTAATTTATTTAACACGAAACGAACTTGAAATTTGCCGCAATCGATATAGGCTCAAACGCTGTAAGACTTCTGTTTTGCAACGTATATGAAGAAAAAGGCAAAACCCTATTCAAAAAAGCAGAACTTATTCGTGTTCCAATTCGCTTAGGCGAAGACTCATTCCTGAACAAAAAAATTTCAAAAGAAAAAGCCGATAAGCTGGTAACAGCCATGAAAGCGTTTAAAAACTTAATTGAAGTGTATGATGCTGTTGATTATCGTGCATGCGCCACATCGGCAATGCGTGATGCCGATAACCGATATGAAATAGTTGAACGTGTAAAAAAAGAAGCAGGAATAAACATAGAAGTGATTGACGGTAAAACCGAAGCCGATATTATCTATTCCAACCACATTGAAGAACACTTAGACAAGAGCAACAATTATTTATATATTGATATTGGAGGCGGTAGCACCGAAATAACATTGTTTTCGAAAAACAAAGCAATGGTATCACAATCGTTTAATATTGGTACTATTCGGATGTTGCACAATCAAATTGATAAAGAATACTGGAGCTATTTCAAAAATTGGGTTACTGAAATTACTGCTGGATATAAGCCATTAATTGCAATTGGTTCGGGCGGAAATATTAATAAACTTTTTAAAATGAGCGGGCGCAAACCAAACAAACCCTTGCCTACAAGTAAATTAAAGGGAATGTATGAAGTGCTTGAATCCTACACATACGAAGAGCGAGTTAGAGTTTTAGGATTAAATCCAGATAGAGCGGATGTAATTATTCCTGCATCAAAAATTTTACTAACTGTTTTAAAAAAAGCAGACATCGAAAAACTACTTGTTCCACAAATTGGCCTTTCTGATGGTATTGTACACTTACTCTATGAAAAACATAAAGAAAAAACACTTTCAGTTTAAATTGACTACACTAGCTGTTCAGCTATTTAATATTGCTCGTACCAGCTAAATTTTTCTTGAACTATTGTTGCGTTTTCTTTCTTTACATAATCTAAAAATGATTGTGATACAGGAGAGTGTTTTTTCCCTTTCAACCAAATTAAGCTCCAGGTGGTTTTAATTGGAAGACCTTTAATTGGAATTATTTGGAGTTCATTATTATGCAATTCATTCCGTATACCAATTAGTGGCATTATAGAGTACCCCAAACCTGCCAATAATGCTTGTTTTACAGCCTCATTGGAGGTTAATTCCATTTTCTTCAATACAGAAATATTGTTACTTTGAATAAAGCTCTCCATCGTCTGCCTTGTTCCCGAACCTTTTTCTCTAAATATCAATGGTAAGTCCTTAAATATTTCTTTGGTACTCATTCCTTTTTTAAATTTTATTTTGTCATTCCCCACCAAGTATAATTTGTTTTTTAATAAATCAAGTTTCTCAATGTTTAAGTTCTTAGGCAAAATGGAAACAAGTGCAAAATCAATTTCATTATTTTCTAAACTTTCTATTACCTTGTTTTTATTTGTAACATCCATTGATAATTCAATACCTGAATGTTCGTTCATAAAATTTGCCAGGTAATATGGCATCACATATTTACCGGTTGAAACAATCGATATTTTCAATCGGCCAGTTAACTGCCCTTTGTATACTAATGTCTTATAGTTTATTGCATAAACTTGATTAATTATATTTTCAGCAGCCTCAGCAATTTCATTTCCAAATTCTGTTATATATATTTTTCTGCCTACTACTTCTGTTAAAGGAATATCAAATTGATCTTGAAAATTTTTCAGCTGAATTGACACCGCTGGCTGAGTAAGATGAAGTTCCTGAGAAGCTTTTGTAACACTCTGTGTTTTTACAACTTTCAAAAAAATTTGTAATTGGTTTAATGTATAGTTCATAAGTATTTTTTATGTTTTATATTACAAATATAAATAAAAATAAATGAATTAGAATTTACAATTTTGCATCGTTAAACTTAAAAACTAAAAAACATGACAAAAATTACAGTAGCAAAAGGTGATGGAATCGGTCCTGAAATAATGGACGCAACTTTAGAAATAATTTTAGCTGCAGGAGCTAAGATAGAAATTGATGAGATAGAAGTAGGTGAAAAAGTTTACTTAGCAGGAAATACTTCTGGAATAGCAGATGAATCATGGAACACAATCAGAAAAAATAAAATATTTCTAAAAGCGCCAATTACAACGCCCCAAGGCGGAGGATACAAAAGTTTAAATGTTACTACGCGAAAGTTTCTGGGATTATATTCAAATGTGCGCCCATGCATGAGCTTACACCCTTTTATCAGTACAAAACATCCAATTATGGATATTGTAATCGTACGTGAAAATGAAGAAGACTTATACGCTGGCATTGAGCATCAACAAACAGACGAGGTTGTACAATGCTTAAAATTAATTAGTAGACCTGGTTGCGAAAAAATTGTTCGATATGCTTTTGAATATGCAAAACAACAAAATCGCAAAAAGGTAACTTGTTTCACTAAGGATAACATTATGAAACAAACAGATGGATTGTTTCATCAAGTATTTGATGAAATCGCTAAAGAATATCCAGAAATTGAAAATGAGCATTGGATAATAGATATTGGAGCAGCTAAAATGGCGGATACGCCCGAGGCATTTGATGTAATTGTAATGCCAAATTTATATGGAGATGTATTAAGTGATGTTGCTGCTCAAATAACTGGATCGGTTGGCCTCGCAGGCTCTGCAAACATTGGAGAAGAATGCTCTATGTTTGAAGCCATCCATGGTTCTGCGCCAAGAAGAGCAGGACAAAACATGGCAAATCCATCAGGTTTGTTACAAGGAGCAATAATGATGCTAAATCATATTGGACAAACAGCTGTAGCTGAAAGAGTGCAAAACGCATGGCTTAAAACTTTGGAAGACGGCATTCATACTTATGACATCTTTAAAGAAGGTACGAGTAAAGAAAAAGTGGGAACAAAAGAATTCGCAAAAGCAATTATCGGGAATCTTGGTAAAAAACCAAGCATATTAAAATCAGTTTCATATGCTAATAATTCAGCATTGGTGCTTCCAAAATACAAACGTAAGCCATCTTCCAAAAAGGAACTTGTTGGAGTTGATGTGTTTGTGCATTGGAACGGATCAAATCCAAATGAACTTGCGGATAAAGTAAAGACAATTGAAGCAAACGGAATAAAACTATCAATGATTACGAATAGAGGAATAAAAGTTTGGCCAAATGGATTTCAAGAAACATTTTGTACAGATCACTGGAGATGTAGATTTAAACCCGAAGAAGGAAAAGAAATAAATAAAACAAACATTATTGAACTATTGAAAAATGCACTAAATGAAAATATTGATACAATAAAAACCGAAAACCTATACTCTTTCGATGGGAAAGCGGGTTATTCACTTGGGCAAGGACAATAATTAAAAGCAAAATGGTAAACGTTATAATATATCTTGACAAGAAACACAATACAAAAGAAGTGATTAGGCTTCTGTTAGAGGAAAAACTAATTGCCTCTGCATCAATTGATGAAAACAACGTTTTCTATAAATCTGAAAAAGGTTCAATTACTGAAATTGTGTATAACGTAATTACAGCGCAATCAAAATCATTATTGTTTAACGACATTGTGAAACAGGTAGAAAAATTAATTGGGGAAGAAACCCCAATTAATTCTATACCAATCATTGGTTCAAATAAAACTTTCGATAATTCAATACGATCTAAAACTATCCCTATCTAAAACAAAATGGAAATACAACTCATCAACGGTCAATTTAATTCTGAAGACTTATTAGAATTAATAACACAAATGATACATACAAAAATAAAGTATCATGAAAACAGAATAAATGGGAATAATAGTGAAGAAGAAATGAAATACAGAGAATCAAAAATTAAATTCCTTCAAAAGGAATTGTTCGAAACACGAAACTATATTGTCTCAAAAAAGGGAAATATACGTGTTGAATCAAAAATAAACATTGACTAACCAAATTTAATAATTAATAAAATGAACCATTTGCAAATTTTTTTCGGCTTGACTGTAATGTTAGGACTATTAGCAATTTCAATAACAACTATGGGATTCTTAGATAGTCAACTATGGGCTTCATTGGCAATTATATTAGGAGTAATTATTTTCATACAGATTTCAACAAAAAACAAAAAACAACACAAAAATGAAAAACACACAGGAACTAAAATTAATTGAAGGGGTTTTTACACCAGAAGAAACGCTGGAAATCTTAACCAGCCTATACACAAATAAAATTAAATACCATGAGCTCAAAAACTTTAGTTCTCTTGAACGATTTGGAAAAGAAGATAAAATTGCTGCAAAGCGTATTCCTCAATTAAAAAAGAGCATTGAAAAAATTTCTAAACTAATGAACAGTTCCTCTAAAAAACAAGAGATGCTTTTTGTAAAGTCAATTGTTAACATTAGCTCGGTAAGTTCTAAAAAATAGCATGTTTAAAGACAGAAATTTAGTAATTGCAACAAAACATAAGAAAGAGATAGTCATTGCACCCGTTTTGGAAAAAGAACTTGGAGTAAAATGCATTTTGCCTTTAAACTTTGATTCGGATGAGTTAGGAACATTCACAGGTGAAATTGAAAGAAAAGATGATCCAATAACAACAGCTAGAAAAAAATGCTTAAAAGCAATGGAGCTTGCAAACTGTGATTTAGCGGTTGCAAGCGAAGGTTCTTTCGGTCCCCATCCTACTCTATTTTTTGTAAATGCAGATGATGAATTTCTTTTATTTATTGATAAAAAAAATGACCTAGAAATTATTGTAAGAGAGCTAAATACAGAAACAAATTTCAAGGGTGCAATAATTAACTCTGAAAAACATCTTTTAGAATTTGCTAAAGCAGTAAACTTCCCATCGCATGGTATAATTATTAGAGATACGCAAGAAGATTTCAATGAAATTGAAAAAGGAATAATTGATTTGGAGCTATTAAAAATTAAGTTTGACTATTTTTTAAAAAAATATAATCAAGTTTATGTAGAAACAGACATGAGGGCATTATACAATCCAAGCCGTATGAAAGTTATTGAAGCAGCAACACATAAATTAGCGCAAAAAATAATTTGTCTTTGTCCAATATGTAAAACCCCAGGGTTTTCAATTACTGACTCAAAGAAAGGATTGCCCTGCAGCCAATGTAATTTCCCAACCAAATCAACTTTATATACTATTTACACGTGTAAAAAATGTAACTATTCAGTACAAAATAAATTTCCAAATAAAAAATATACTGAAGATCCAATGTTCTGTGACATCTGTAATCCATAACAAACCAAATGATAACAAAAGACATTTTAAAAGCTAAAAAAGTATTAAAAAACGAAGGAATCGTTGCAATTCCTACCGAAACGGTATATGGTTTAGCTGGAAATGCTTATAGTGATGAGGCATTAAAAAAAATATTTATTTTAAAAAAACGCCCATTCTATAATCCATTAATTGTACATATAAAATCTGCTTCAGCGCTCAATCAAATAGCACAAGAAATTCCAGATGCAGCAAAAAAACTAGCAGAAACATTTTGGCCAGGTCCTCTAACTTTAGTTCTAAAAAGGCTTGATCACATTTCGGATATTGTAACTTCTGGAAAGGACACCGTTGCTGTGAGAGTGCCAAACCATCCAATAACCTTAAAACTACTAGATGAGCTTGATTTCCCCTTAGCTGCTCCTAGCGCAAATCCATTTGGCTCAATTAGCCCTACTTCTGCAGAACATGTATCTAATTATTTTGAAACTGAATTAGAAGTTATTTTAGATGGGGGTAATTGTGAAAAAGGAATAGAATCAACAATTATAGGTTTTGAAAACAATGAACCAATATTGTATCGACATGGTTCTATAGCAATAGAAGAAATCGAAAAAGTAATTGGCAAAGTAGCTACCCAAACAAAAATGGAAGCAAAACCAAATGCTCCAGGAATGCTCCTAAAACACTATGCTCCTAAAACAGAAACCTTTTTAACAAACAACATATCAGAATTAGTGAAATCCTTTGAGGGTAAAAAAATTGGTGTATTAACATTTAAAGATAAAGTCACAAATAAAAACATTGCTCACCAAGAAATTCTTTCATCCATAGGAAATATGAATGAAGCTGCAAAAAACTTATACGCAGCACTGCACCGATTAGATTTACTAAAATTAGATGCAATTATTGTAGAAAGATTGCCAAATCATAATCTTGGTAAATCAATTAATGATCGACTGGAAAGAGCGGTTAAGAAATAGAATGAAATACTATCAAGCAGCCATTGATTTATAAGAAAGGACACAATTTATCTATACAACTAATAAAAACGAACGTATTATGGAATTGCTGCCAATTAATATTATCCAAGTAAATCAAAAAAAAATTGATGAAATAGATAATATAGTAAAGTCTATTTACCAGTTAATAATTTACAGCAGATACCACTTAGATGATGATCTTTTGGATATCTATTTAGATGGCGTAAACACTCTAAAAGAACAGCTAAGTATCAAGAATGCGCAAATGGAGGCTCAAAATGAAGAGGAGGCAAAAATTTATCTTGAAAATCTAAAAATATCCCTTGATTTTATAATTGAGGAAATAATAAGCCATAGCAATTTCGAAAAAGAGATACAGCTATTCCAATTATTACGATTAGTTTCACCGGAAACGAATGCAATACACCCAAACCAATACCGAAAAACAATTGTTCAAATTGGAGCACACATTTGTCCTGAACCTAACTATATTCCGCATTTAGTTAGTGAGCTTTTCTTTAATATTCAATCCATAAAAAATCCAATAATAAGAGCTATTTACTTTCACCATGAGTTAGTTAGGATTCACCCTTTTGCCGATGGAAATGGCCGTGTAGCAAGAATTGCAAAAAACTGGATGTTAATGTATGACCTTTATCCTCCTATTTATATAAATGATGCGCCACAAAAGAAAGAATACATTACAACACTCAGCAATAGCTTTAAAGGGTTAATTACAAGAGCAAATGAATGGAATAATTACACCGAACAATTCTTTGAACAAGAGTTGGATCGGATATTAAAAAATGCATCCTTTCTTTATGATAGTATTAATAAAATTGGGTTAAAAAGAGAAGAATCCAAACAAATTGAAAATAATAATTAGTAGAAAATAGTATAAAACCTTCAATTTAGTACCGAATTAAATATTTCCGATTAGAGCCCAAACAAACTACACACAAAAGGTTCCATTCCATTACAATTCCTTTCATTTCTGAATAATAAATTATCTTCGTGGAATGAGAATCCGAATAACCATCTTTTTTCTCTTCTGTTTATGCCCCTTTTTAAATGCACAACAACCAGCTTATTTTATGTTGGGGGAAAATCATTTTAAAGGCGTCCAAATTTATGATGTCATTCAGGATAAGCAGCTCAACTATTGGTTTGCAACGAATGAAGGATTGTACATTTTTGATTTTTATACCTACAAAAAGATAGAATGCGATGAAGCAAAAAGCAATTCCTTTTTTAATTTTGTAATAGACACTAATGGTACCATTTATTGCCATAATCTAAACAATCAAGTTTTCAAAATAGTAAATAAAAGATGCTCCATTTTTTACGAGCTAAAAGACAATGAAGGAAAGGCTGATATAAGCCTTGCAATTGCAGATAATAATAAACTTTTGGTTGGTGCAAAAAAAATAATTGTATTGAACCAAGACGCTACGGTAGCTTTAAAATACGACATAACAAAATACCTTGGACCTGCCTTCACCAACAATAAAAAAGAAGTTCAATATCATCAGTATGAAAAAAAATCAATTCTAACCTATTCAAAAGGAAAGTTCGTAATCCATCCATTGGATATGAATCCTTGCATCCTGCAACCAAATAGTATCCTTAAGTTTTTTGAAATTGGTAACAAGTGCTATGCAATAGATTTAAGAACCAAAGCCCAATTCTCATATAACCCGCAAAATTTTCAACTAACTCCCCTTGAAAAAAATCCAGTCTTCGAACGAAGTGGATCTGTCAGAATTTATGAAACCGGGAATGAAATTTGGGTCGCGGGAACACTTCCGGGTGTGGCTTTACTGAATGGGAATAACCTAAATACTAATAATGCTGTTTTTTACAACGATTATTTCATTTCTGACATTTTTAAAGACAATGAAGGCAATATTTTAATAAGCACATTTGACAAAGGAATTATTGTTGTTTCGGATCTGAAAGTGCCAGATGTGATCAATTTATTTAAAAACGATCCGATTGTTTCTCTATATTCTGATAAAAAATTAGGTCTTGTTTTAGGTTCATCCAAAGGTTCACTATTGAATTTTTATAATAAGGAAATTCAAGAACTAAATACAGATGGCAGACGACCGATTGAAGGCATTTATGGAAGCGAAGAATGCAGCCTACTTTTATTTGATAACGGCCATATTAGGGCCTACAATAAACAAAATAGAAAACTTATAGACATCATAGAAGCCTCTTTAAAAGATGCAGTTTTCATTTCTCCTCATGAGTTTTATTTGGGAACCAACAGTGGAATTATTCAATGTACCTGGGATGGAAATTCAATTGTTTCTACAACCTGGCTAAAACAGGCAAAATGTAGAATATATGCATTAGAATACAACCCAATCGATAGCACTATTTATGCTGCCACCTCAAACGGCCTCTTTTATATCAAACAAAATAGTTGTAAACCGATCAACTATAAATCAAACCCGATTTTCCCCAATAGCTTATTCTTCTCAAAGGACCAACTTTTTGCAACGGATAAAAAGAATAATATTTTAATTATTGAAAAGGATTCTGTTACTAAAACCATTTCGCCAATTGTAACGGGCAAAACGGAACTCTTAACTCAAATTTACATCCATCAAAACACGTTGATTGGAAAATCAGCTGAAGGGTTATTTCAATTTGATTTAGCAGGAAAATCACTTAAATCAATTCATTCACTATTTGGTTTTGACTCTAAACGTGTAATGGATTATACATTTCACAACAACCAATTATGGGTTAGTCATGCTGGAGGCGTGCAACAAATCGATTTGAATTACAACAATTATCCATCACGTAAACCGTCCATACTTTTCGAAAATATTATTGTAAACGACCAATTAATTCCACTGAAAGAAACGAACAAATTTAACAGCAATCAACGAAAAATCGAAATTGTTGTATCGGTACCTACTATAAGAAATAGAGAATCGCTACGCTATTATTATAAACTCAATGGTTCTGAAAACAAATGGAACATCAACAACCATGAAAACAATAAAATTACTTACAATGCATTAGCGCCTGGCACTTATACACTCATTGTTAAATTAGAAAACCAAGGAGCTTTCAGCAACACCATTGAATATTCCTTTTCAATCGATCAACCTTTTTATGCTAAATGGTGGTTTATCGTTTCGATTATAATATTATTTCTTGCAATCGTAATTCTTGTCTACCGCTGGCAGTTAAATATTCAACGTAAAAAATCGGAGCAAATAAACGAATTGAATGCATCCAAACTTACTGCTATTCAATCGCAAATGAACCCACATTTCATTTTCAATTCATTAAACTCTATTCAGGATTTGGTTTTAAAAGGGGACGTTGAAAATTCATATTCCTACATCACCACCTTTTCAAATTTAGTGCGAAGAACTTTAAATTATTCCGAAAAAGATTTTATTGACTTTGACCAGGAACTAAAATTATTGGAATTGTATTTATCATTAGAAAAGCTTCGCTTCAAAAAAGATTTTAATTATTCTATAGAAACAATCGATGTAAATGATATCATGCTTCCTCCGCTGCTTGTTCAACCATTTATCGAAAACTCACTCGTTCATGGTTTACTTCATAAAGAAGGAGCCAAAAATTTAAAAATTACATTTGAATTAAAAGACGTGTTGATTTGTACAATTGAGGACAATGGTGTTGGTCGCGAAAAAGCAAAAGCAATTAAACAGCGTCAACGTTCAGAACACGAGTCGTTCTCAGGTAAAGCAATTCATAAACGCTTCGAAATATTAAGCAATGTGTTTGATGGACAATTTGGCTATAATTATGAGGACTTGTACGAAAATGGAATTGCAACGGGAACAAAAGTGGTACTTAGAATACCTATAAAACACAAATACTAATCCATTGCTGAACAAAAACAGCCAATTCCTGAAAATAGAACAATCATTAAAAAAAGAATACTTAGGTTTGAGTAGTGGAAAAACTAAATGCTATAATAGTTGATGATGAAGAAAGCGCAAGAGATGTGCTCGAAAACTTGTTACTACGTTTTTGTCCCGAAGTAACACTTGTTGCCAAGTGCAACAATGTTTTACAAGCTGTTGAAGCAATCAACAAAGAACAACCTCATCTTGTTTTTTTAGACATTGAAATGCCTAATTATGCAGGGTATGAAATCGTTAATTTTTTCAAAGAAATCAATTTCGAAATCATTTTTGTAACCGCTTATGATCAATATGCAATTCGTGCTTTTGAATTATCGGCCATTGACTATTTACTAAAACCAATTGACATTGAACGCTTAAAGCTTGCTGTTTCAAAAGTAAAAACACAACTCAATCTCAAACAAAACTCGGAACGCCTACAACTACTGAGAACTACACTACAAACCAAAGAAATAAAAAACATTTTGGTCTCAGAAAAAGGAAACCAATACTTAGTTGCTGTTGATTCTATCATTGCTATTGAAGCACAAGAATCCTATTGTTTTATTCATACTCCCGATAAAAAATACATGGTGAGTAAAAATTTAAAACATTACGAAACCATTTTTGCAGATAATCTATCATTTATTCGAGTTCATAAATCATGGTTAATTGCCAAGGAGCATATTGTAAATTATTCCAAATCCGATTTGTCAATTAATCTTACCAATGGCATCAATGCCAAACTCTCCAAATACAAAAAAGCCGAGTTTGAAGATGCCATTCTTTCTTAAAATCATCCATTCCTAAATCAAATTGGCTGTTACTGAAGTAGCTAAGCGAAACCATTCATTCTATACTATGTTTGCTTTGTAAACAATGCAAAGAAATGAAACATCTATTTAGTTTGATATTACCAATACTAGCTTTTTTAGGCATTAACGCCCAGGAAAACCAAAACGTAGAATTAGGAAAACTATCCTCTGGCAATTTTACTGTCAACAAAGTTTTAGAGAATAATGGCAATTTCAAATTTGAAACGGCATCAAAACAATGGCCTGTCAGTTTTACAAAAGATGGGAACAACTTCACACAAGTAACAGTAAATAGGGCTGGAATTATTGAAGAAAAATACCAAGCCGACTTACCAGGCTTTCCTGCCTATTACAAATCTGAAACTAGTGAAATCGTAATAACTGCAATCGATAAAAAAATATACTACTATTCTTATAGTATAAAAACAGGAGCTAGTATCAAATACATTTTCTCTGAATCAAAAGTTAAAAACTATGCTGATGAAAAAACTACACTCGACAATTATAGAATCTCGATTAAAGAACTTCAAACAACTACTCGCACTCAACGAATAGAAGAAAACAATGCTCTTGCTTCCAAACAAGAAGAAGAAAATACACTCAAAGGAAAAATAATTAAATCCATCAATATTGTACCTGTAACAAAACCAGCTGAAGTGGGCTTACTTAGCATCATTGCAATTGGAGTTGAGTTTACATTGGATAATGGAAAAGTTTTAAAAACAAAAAATTTAGGCGGCTTCACACCCTACACTGATTTTGATGTAGAAGTTAGCGGAGGAGATTATGCGGGTGGAGATTTTAAAGTAGCAGATGATAGCAGAAAAATTACTGGTGATAAAATTGAAATTACTGTTTGGTCAAAATTCGATGCTAAAAAAGTAAAAGGAAAATACAGTTGTCCTGCAAATTATAAAACAGATGTGAATTATAATTTTTCTGGTGCTTCTGGTGCTTCTGGCAGAGGAGGAACTGTTGGCTATACCATTAATGGTAAGAATGGTACGGATGGGAAAAGTATCAATATTTCGGTAACGAGCATGCAAATAAATGGCGAGCAAATAAACAAAATCGTTATTACTGATGCTTATTCAGGAAGTGTACTTGTTGAATCTAAAATGAATATCAACAACACCTTGAATATAAATGCAAATGGAGGTAGTGGCGGAAACGGCTCTGTAGATTTTGGAAATGGGGGAAATGGTGGCGATGCTGGTAATGGAGGAAATGTAACTGTCTCAGGAAGCGGTGCTGCATCTTTAAAAATTTCAGTAACAAACAATGGCGGCACTGGAGGAGTTGGTGGAAAAGCAAAAAACCAGTCGTTTACCCAAGGTATGAATGGAAGAAATGGAAACAAAGGAATTTTCAGTAAATAAATCAAAACAAAAACAGTTAACAAAAAACAAAAACAGATTACTATGAAAAAAATGAAGATGATACTGACAATAGCAATGCTATTTGTTTATGGTACACAGATGAATGCACAGTTAAAAGGAAATTTTGAAGCATTTAATGCTGAAAAAGATGAAATGGGAATTACCGGACAATACTTTGGTAAGAGTGATAAAAAAGGCTACGGCTATAGATTTGTGAAAGAAGCAGACGGAAAAATTGTAAATGAATTACATTATTTCGAAAAAAAGAAAAGCGCAGAGCCGCAACTTAAATTATCGATGAAAGAAAGTTACTATTCAAAAAATCAAGTGAAATTGTTTTATGTATGGATGACTTCAAGTGCAAGTGGATACGTGGAATTAATTGAAGTAGATCCAGGTGTTTTTGCTCAAATTACACAAACTGAATATAGCTCAAACGGTGGTCCAGCTCCATTAGAAGCAAAAAGAAAAGTAACGGATGTTTACATTAAGGATCAAGCAAAATTTGATGCATGGGATGTTGAAACAGCACAAGCAAAAGTTGATTTGATTATTGCATCATTAAACACCGAAAAAATTGAAAAAGAAACTGCTGAATGGAAGAAAAATGAAGTGTTTGCTAAAAATGTAGACAAAGTAGTTTTTGCTGCACAATGGTACCATTTACAAAAACAAGGTTACCCTGATAAACTTGCTGTTAGTGGTGCTGATTTCAAAACCGAATTGGATATGGCTGGAAACATGAACTTCATGGCATTCTTCAGCGTTCCTCCAAGTGTTAAATATCCTGGTCAACAAATCAACATTGAGTATGAAATGGCTGGTAAAAAAACAAACAGAGAAACATTAAGAAAGAAATCTGCTGCTTGGAGCAACATGGTGAAAATTTTAGAAACAAAAAACTTCGAATATCGCCAATCACCAACAAGAGCAATTCGTGAATACAACCAATACCAAAGCCAATTTGTTCAAGATTATGCTGCAATTCAATTGTTGTATGAAAACAAAGACAAATTAAAAGTTGGTCAAACTTACGATTTTACAGTGCGTGTTTATGTACACCGTGATGGTGAAAACGGAGCTGTATTAGCAGAAGGAACTGTGAAATTAAAATATACAGAAGCTGCTAAAAAAGTATTTGAAGGTGATCCAACAAAACCTGAAGCAAAAGGAGTATTTGCTCAATTTGAAGAATTTTTAAATGAATAATAAATAGATTTTCCTTCAACAAAAAACCCATCCGAAACGATGGGTTTTTTTATTATTAATAACTATAACTGCGATTTATTAATTTTGTTCGTATTAATATATTCACTAATTTGGAATAAGTAAATTCTTTAAAATGAATAGAATCTCATTCTACTTGGCATCCATTTGCTTATTTTGTTTAACAAAAAACAATGCTCAAACCTGCAGCAGTTTAAACATTCAATTACAGTCCAACATCACCTCTGCTTGCAATACTATGGTGATGACCATGATTCACGATCAAAATAATCAACCCTATTTGTATGTTGCCAATAAGGAAGGCGGCCTGAAAGTATACAACATTTCAACAATTACTTCACCAACACTTGTTGCAACAATCCCAACGACCCAATTCGATACTTTGGATGTTATGAACCTTTCTCAGCAAGGCAATTACTTGTATCTTGCTCTTGGAAATACATTTACAAATCCACAAAAAGGTGGAATGGCTATTATTGATGTTAGCACGCCAAGCTCTCCGAGTGTTACCGATTTTTATGTTGTTCCTAGTTCATCCTCTGGTGGCGGAATAGCAAAGGCCGAAGGTAATTATGCTTATTTGGGTGCTATGCAAAGTGGATTAGTCATTTTAGATATCACCAACAAAAGCAATATTCAATTTGTCTCCCAATTTATTCCTTCAATCAATTTCCCCCCTGTTACAAGCCCGAACCCCAGCTTATACAATGCTCGTGGAATGGAAGTAAAGAATAGCATAGTCTACCTATGTTATGACGCAGGCGGAATCCGAATCATCAACTGTGTGAATAAAAACACGCCAACAGAAACGGGACACTGGTGTAATCCTGCAATGTATAGTCCGCTGAATCACCCAAAAGCTTATAACAATATTGTGCTGGACGATTCGCTAGCTTACGTAGCTGTTGATTATGCAGGCATGGAAGTCCTTAACTTGGCCGACACCTCTGCAATTAGTATGACTGGTTGGTGGAACCCATATAATTCACCAAACAATAATTGGTTCACAAGTCCAAGCCATACAAATGAAATCGTATTGGAAAAAAATTGCAAACGTGTTTTTATGTCAACAGGCAAAAGTGATATGATTGCAGTAGATGTTTCAGATCCAACACAACCCGACTCTTGCAATATGTATGGAGGAACAGCCAATAATATTGGTACCTGGGGAATTGGATTATGGCAAAATCAAATTTACCTATCCTATATCTGTTCTGTAATTCCCTTTTCATCTTCATTGACACAAACTACCATTCTTACCTTCAATTCTTGTCCAGTAGGGATTAATGAGCAAGAAGTAAATAGTTTTATTTCAATTTATCCAAATCCTTTTTCGGAGCAAGCGAAATTAACAAGCAGCATTAACTTAAATAATGCAAAAATAAGGATCCACAATCTTCAGGGACAATGTGTAAGAACAATTGACCGAGTAAATGGAACTGAAGTAACTATTGTATTGGAAAAATTAGAAGCTGGAGTGTATTTCATAAACATTCAAACAGAAAACAACAGTATTACAAAACGAATTGTAAAACAATAAATAAACGAATCAAAATTTTAAAAACCCATCCGAAACGATGGGTTTTTTTATTTCATTATTATACTCCTTCAATGGGGCGACATTATCGCAAAATTCTACTTCCACTTTTAACCCAAACAGAAAAATCTCTTAAATTCTGTTAATCTCACAACATCCTCAAAACAATTTCGTTGGCTCGCTTGTTAGTGATTATTATCGAAATTATTTTACCTTTGTTTAAATATTAATACCCCGCACATTTTAAATGGAATTTAAAGCTGGCTCCCTTCTCGAAAAAATTGAATATCCTGGTGATTTACGCAAGCTTCAACCTGAGCAATTGCCTCAAGTAAGTAAGGAATTGCGCCAATTCATCATTGATGTAGTTTCTAAAAAAGGTGGTCACTTTGGTGCTAGTTTAGGTGTAGTAGAACTTACCGTTGCTTTGCATTATGTTTTCAATACGCCTTACGATCAATTGGTTTGGGATGTTGGACATCAGGCATACGGACATAAAATTTTAACTGGTCGCAGAAGCGTATTTCATACCAACCGTATTTACAAAGGCATCAGTGGTTTTCCGAAACGTTCTGAAAGCGAATACGATACATTTGGGGTTGGACACTCCTCTACTTCTATAGGTGGAGCATTGGGAATGGCCGTTGCATCTGCTTACAAAGGTGAAAAAGAGCGTCAACATATTGCTGTTATTGGCGATGGTGCCATGACTGCCGGACAAGCATTTGAAGCCCTTAACCATGCTGGAACCTGCAATGCAAACTTATTGGTTGTATTGAACGATAATTGCATGAGCATCGATCCAAACGTAGGTGCATTAAAAGAGTATTTAACAGACATTACCACATCTCATACTTACAATAAATTCAAAGATGAAATTTGGAATTTGCTAGGTAAAATCAGCAAATTTGGGCCAAATGCACAAGAAATTGCATCAAAAATTGAAAATGGAGTAAAAACATCCTTGCTGAAACAAAGCAATATGTTTGAATCCTTAAAGTTCCGTTATTTTGGTCCTGTTGATGGACATGATGTGGAACGTTTAACCAAAGTATTACAAGATTTAAAAGATATTCCCGGACCAAAAATTTTGCATTGCTTAACCCAAAAAGGAAAAGGATACAAATTTTCGGAAGAAGGAAACCAAACCGTTTGGCATGCCCCAGGTTTGTTTAATAAAGATACCGGTGAAATCATTAAAATAGTTCCAAAAGAACCGCAACCGCCTAAATATCAGGATGTTTTTGGTTATACCATTGTAGAATTAGCAGAGAAAAACCCAAAAATTATGGGAATTACACCTGCAATGCCTTCTGGTTGTTCTTTAAACATTATGATGAAAGCAATGCCCGACCGTGCTTTTGACGTAGGCATTGCCGAACAACATGCAGTTACCTTTTCAGCTGGATTAGCAACTCAAGGACTTGTTCCTTTTTGTAATATATATTCTTCATTTATGCAACGTGCATTCGATCAAGTGGTGCATGATGTGGCTTTGCAAAAACTACACGTAGTATTTTGCTTAGACAGGGGTGGTTTGGCGGGTGCCGATGGTCCAACACATCATGGAGCATACGATTTAGCGTATTTCCGCTGCATTCCAAACATGGTGGTAAGCTCACCTATGAACGAAGAAGAATTAAGAAATTTAATGTATTCGGCTCAATTGCCCGAAAATGCAGTTCCTTTCTCTATCCGTTACCCACGTGGAAATGGAGTGATGGTGGATTGGAAAAAACCTTTCCAAAAAATTACCATTGGTAAAGGACGTAGAATTCAAAATGGGGATGATGTTGCCTTTTTAACCATTGGCCCTGTAGGAAACTTTGCAGTAGCAGCTTGTAAAAAATTGGAAGAGCAAGGCATCAAAGCAGCACATTACGATATGCGCTTTGTGAAACCAATTGACGAGGATTTATTGCACGAAGTATTTGCCAAACATAGCAAAGTAATTACCATTGAAGATGGTTGTATCATGGGCGGAATGGGAAGCGCTGTAATTGAATTTATGGCCGACCACAACTACCAAGCACAAGTAAAACGCCTTGGTATTCCAGACAAATACATTGAACATGGTGAGCAACAAGAATTGTATGTAGAATGTGGCTTTGATACCGAAAGTATCATACAAACAGCTATTGAAATGGTTGGTGCAAAGAAAAACACCATGGTTGGATAATATTCTATCTTTTTAATTCCCTTTTGCCATCCATTCGTCTAAAAAACTACCTTTTAATTAAATTTATTTAATTAGTTTTGCAGCCATTATGCAAATAGAAGTACTAAAATCAAAAATACACCGTGTTACTGTAACACAAGCCGATTTAGATTATATTGGTTCTGTAACCATTGATGAAAACTTAATGGATGCTGCCAACCTAATCGAAAACGAAAAGGTGGATATTTTTAACTATAACAACGGTGAGCGTTTTACAACATACGTGATTAAAGGAGAACGCGGTTCAAAGGTTATTTGCTTGAATGGACCCGCTTCTTTAAAAGTAAAGGTAGGACATGAAATCATTATTGTTTCGTATGCAACAATGGATTTTGAATTGGCTAAAAAACACCAACCAACAGTTGTTTTCCCTGACACAAAAACAAATACCCTCAAATAATTTTGAATAAAAAGCTAAGCAACATATTAAAAGTCCTATTCTTTTTAGCACTGGGTATCTTTTTAGTATGGTTAGCAATCAAAGACAAAACGTCTGAAGAGTTGAACAGCATTAAAGTTGCGATTCAACAATCCAACTATTTCTGGATTTTCATATCGCTTGTTGTTAGTGGATTCAGTCACTTTTTTAGAGCAACGCGCTGGAAAATGGCCTTGGAACCATTGGGACACAAACCAAGTACAGCAAATGCCTTTTTCGCAGTAATGATTGGTTATATTGCCAATTTAGGTATTCCACGTATTGGCGAAGCAACACGCTGTGGAGTGCTAACTCGTTATTCAAATGTACCTTTTGTTCAGGGCTTTGGTACAGTTGTAGCCGAACGAGCATTGGATGTCATTTGTTTAATCGTATTATTCTTCCTAACACTTGCATTGGAGTTTGAAAAAATTGCTGGATTAGCGAATGATTTATTTCTTACTGCACTCAATGAAAAGTTCAGTGCATTGATGCAAAAAAAAGTTTTCTTGATAATCATCGCAATAGCATTATTACTTATTGTAGCAACATTTTATTACTTCCGTAAAAAAATCAAAAATCTTTTTTCTGAAAAAGTAAAAGGGTTTATCATTGGTTTAAAAGAAGGCCTGGTAAGTATTAAAAACGTTAAAAAGCCTTGGTTATACATTGCTCAAACTATTTTAATCTGGTTTTTATATGTGTTACAAGTGTATGTGGTATTCTTAGCTTTCAGCGATTTAGCACATTTATCTTTTGTGGTTGCAATGGTAATCACCATTTTTGGAAGCCTAGCAATTGCAGTGGTTCCTGGTGGAACAGGAGTATATCAAGCAATTGTTATTCAAATTTTAACAACTGTTTATTTTGCTTCTGAAACAAGTTCATTTGCATTTGCATGGTCGGTTTGGTCATCACAAATTTTATTAATTCTCGGTCTTGGATTGATATCATTAATTTTATTGCCTTTATTTAACAAGACAAAAAAATAATATAACAATGGTTCCTTTCACACATAAACAATCTGCTTTAGATGTTATTCAATCGAAAATACTTTCGCAAGAAGTACTTCGCAAAGCGGTTGCTATTTCAAAATTTAAAGAAGGAAAAGTTGTTTTTACAAACGGCTGTTTTGATATTGTTCACCGTGGACATATCGATTATCTTGCAAAAGCAAGCGATTTAGGTGCAACACTCTTTGTTGGTATCAATAGCGATGCATCGGTAAAACGATTAGGTAAATCAGTTACTCGTCCTTTGCAAGATGAACAAACCCGTGCAATGATTATAGCATCGTTGCATTTTGTTTCAGGTGTTATTATTTTTGATGAGGATACACCTTTTGAATTAATTAACTTTATACAACCCAATGTGCTTGTAAAAGGAGCTGATTACGATGCAAATGAAACCGACAAATCGAATAAAAAATACATTGTTGGTTCTGATATTGTGAAAGCTGCAGGAGGAGAAGTTAAAACCATTGAGTTTTTAGATGGTTTTTCGACAACACTTATTGAACAAAAAATAAAGGCTTCTTAAATTAAGAAGCCCTTTTCAATTTTTATTTTTTCAATTATTCTAAATGACAATCCTTTAAATCACTGTATACCGATTCATTCGACTTACAAGCTTCTTCGTATCCTTCCTTTTCTAAGTTTCCAGTTTTAATTTTATCCCCCTCTGAACGCTCGCCAGTACTAATAACGGTACAAACACAAGTGTATTCCTTTTTGCAGGAGCTCATCCATGCTAACAGAGATAAAAAAATAATTCCTTTTTTCATTTTCTATTTTTTAATGAATTTTAATTTTTTGCTCTGTTTGTTTTTAGTTGTAATTACAACAAAATATAATCCTTCTTTGTATTCCGAAACATCAATTTTTCTTGATTCTCCATGAATCTCTTGAATCATTTGTCCGAATGTATTATAGATCCTCTTGGAAATAATTACATCGTCTGATGTGATATTCACTAAATCTGTTGTCGGATTTGGATACAAAACAACATTTGATAATTCCTCTGCTCCTTCTTGTAATGTTGTTGGCAAGCCATTGTAAAAATACAATTCCGCACCAGTAGTAGGATTATTATAAATCATAAACACACCAAATGTTGTAGCAAAAATATTATACCCGTTTCCATTTCCACCAGCCCATCCACCATCGTTGTTTAATGGTGATAAAGCAATCGTACCCATATTTGTTCCATCTGATTGCCATACCTGCAAAGCTCCGCTGAAAGAACCATCTGAGCCTAAAAACCAAACTTTGTTATCGTATACCTGCAACACTTTCCTATCTTGATATATATTTCCAATGATTCCGTTTGGAATACCTGTTTGAATATCTTTTACATTCACAATTTGATTGCTCCCATCCAGCACAAACAATTCTGAACCTATAGAATTGCTTACAACCCTAAAATAAATGGTATTGTTTGCAACAACCATCTGACAGGTACCAATATTGTTGAGTTGTGCGTTAGGTATGGTTGTTAATAAATTCGTTCCAGCTGTTGTGCCATCTGATGTATATAAAGCAGGACCATTTGAATGAGTAAAATACAAAAGGTTGTTATGCACCAAAAATTCATCAATTCGATAAATTGTGGTAGCATAAACCAACTGTGTTCCTGTGCTCGTTCCATCCGTTTCCCACAAACCTTTTCCTGCGGTCCCAGCGGCAAAAAAATACATCTTATTGTTGTACTCTACAAAGTGTTTTGTGTTTGATGATTGAGAAGAAGGATTATATCCTGCCTGAATATCCATCAACATAAATGTACCAGCAGGTGTTCCATCACTTACCCATGGTTCCATGCCATTAACCGTAAAGCCACCAGTGCCGTTAACAGCAAAAAAATAAAGTTTTCCACCTTTCATATTGCTGCCCATTGCTGATGGCGCGACACTAATCTGGCTTTCAGATGTTCCATCAAAAATATCCATTACAAAAACAGTTCCTGCTGTTGTGCCATCAGTAACCCAAAGTTCATTTCCTGTAGTCCCATCATTCGCTTTAAAAAATGCTTTTGTAGAATCAGCCGAAAGAAAAGCAACCGAATATGTATCAAAATTGGAAGGATCTGTTGTGCTATGAATGTTTTTTAGCATTTGGGTTCCTGCTAATGTTCCATCCGAAACCCAAGGTTCTTTCCCGTTTATGCCATCTGAAGCAAAAAAATAAAGTTTATTTCCCCCCTGAATTATATTACCTGTTATATCCAAATTACTAGGAGAAACCCTGTATGTTCCTGCTGTTGTTCCATCAGAAGTATACAATGCTATTTTCCCTATAGATTGGTCAGCAAATAAATAATATAACTTTCCGCCCATTTCTCTAAATGAACAATTTAAATTCAACCCTCCATTATCAGGCGATTGATTTATGTTGTTTACTAATTGAAATGATTGTGCATAAACCCCAGCGGTAGCAAAAATTATCCCTACACTAATTCCTATTTTTTTAATGTAATTTTTCATAATATTATTCTCCTTTCTTAAATAAATCAAATCGTCCGGCAACGCCAAACTCAAAATAAACTCCACCCATGTTCCAGGTTGCGCCATCTGCATTCGTCCAAACTTTACCTCCACTATCTTTCATTTCGATGTTTCTATTCAACATGTGCTTGTTGTATCCAACACTCAAGAACATCCCAACATATTTTCCAAAATACAAATGAGGTGTAACGTGAATGTTTAAAACACTTCCTTTAGTTCTTAAATATTCTGTATCGCTAATATCTCCTCCAAATGAACTTAAGCCATAGCCAGCACCAATGCCCAAATCAAATTTGTCATTTTTATTTGCAACATGGAAATTTAAACGAAGCATCATGTCATTGCCTCTCAACTTGTTTATTCCACTTTTTCCATATGTTCCTCTGCGAAAACGACCGCCAATCCCTAAAAATTTGGTTAATCCAAATTCAGCATTCACAATAGGCAAAGAGCCAACAAAACCAATTCCTGAGTGTTCTGATTGGTTGATAGGAGAATAAGCACGGATTCCATAAATACCAAAACCGGTTCCTAAATCGGCTGTAATGGTTCCAAATTTAAATGCTTGCGAAGAGGCAGTAAACGAAATTAACGCTACTGCAATTACTGTAATTATTTTTTTCATAAATGTTTTTGTATGTGGTTACGATACAAATGTGAGTCTTTTTAAATCCACACAAAAACCGAAAATCGAAAAAACTTACTTAACTCCTTTATTTTCTATTTAGGAATGGCCAAAAGCCCTTGTTGCGCTTGAATGTAACCGGGCTTAAGTTGAAGTGTTTTAGTCCAAGCATTTCTTGCTTTTTCGAATTCTTTTGCTGTAAAACTTGCACCTCCTAGATTGTACCAATATTCAGCATTACTTGGATCGAGCTCGCATGCTTTTTCCAAACCAGCAATCGCCTTTGCAATGTCTTTTGCTCCAACAGCCATCGCTTCGCCAAAATAAGTTGCTGATAAAACTTGAAAATTTCTTTTCAAGATAGGATTATTAGGGAATATTGTTTTTGCAACATTCCAATACTCTTCCGTTTTTTTATAGTCCTTTAGCTTAAAGTAAACTACTCCCAAGTTCAAATAACCATTCACATATTTTGGATGAATTTCAACCGATCTTTTTAAATGGAACTCCGCCTTTTTTAATAATTCAGCTTCCATCTGCTTGTTACCTTCCATCTCCGATAAATCAACATATGCTTTCCCTGCATTCCCATTTACCAAAGCACTGTTTGGGACCGTTAAAGCATCGGTAGTAAACAACTTCTTATCGTTTACCCAATCTCCATTTCGTTCAATAACAATGGCTGAACAAGGAATGCTAATTAATAAACTTAGTGTAATTACAATACTTTCTTTTGTTTTTTGGTTTGTAATTTTTTTCAATACTAAATCAATAAGTATCGCCATTACTAGTGCAAAACCAAAGGACGAATGATATACCAATCGTTCACCCATTGTTGCTCCAATATCCATAACCAAATTGGAAACCATAAACAAATGAAGCAGGTAAAATGCCAAAGCAAAAGAGATAATGTTTCTTTTTTTGAAAAAGTAAAAGGTTAATACAATCAAGGCTAGTGTAAACAAAATTGAAAACCAAACCATTGGGTTAGAAAAATTCGTATACGGAATTGTACTGTATGAATAGTCGCTTGATAAAGGATGCGGATAAAAAAGTAGTTTTAAGTAACGATTTAAAACCTCGATTTGAGTCGCCTTTTTTTCGATTGATGTAGCAAACATATAAGGATTATTCAAAACATCGGTATTCTCCTGAGTGCTACCAAGGCCTACAACCGAAAAACGAATTAATAAATAAACTGCAGCAACAATAAAATAAGGAACAGTACATTGCAGGCTTTCCTTAATTGTTTTATTCAACAAAATATAAAACAATAATGGCAGGATTACTAAAAGGGTTATCGCGTATTCCTTCGACAACAGGGCTAAAAAATAAAAGGTAATTGTCCAAAAAAGATTTTGGGTTCTCTTTTCTTCACGATAACGCAGTGCTGATATTAACGTAAGAATGATGAAAAGAAAAGATAAAATTTCATCTCTACTCTTAATATTTGCAACAACTTCGGTATGCAAAGGATGCACTAAAAAAATGAGACATGTTAAAAATGGAATGAACACATTTTGTTTGAAAATTGAATTTCTCAAGAAATAGAGCAAAACAATAATTGAAAATATATAAAGCAAAACATTTACGACATGTCTAACGTAAGTAACGGTATCAGAGGGTTTTTCTTTGTCTCCGTTTCCAAAAAATTGCTCCTCCAATGCAAATGTTACAACCGAAAGCGGGCGATAACGACCACCCGACAATTGTTGTTTTGCATTCATTTGTTTATAAAAACTATCGTATGAATCTGTTTTTAAAATTTTAGGAACACCACGCAAGCCTTGCTGTACATATTCATTTTTTATAATTACAATCCCATCATCCAATGCATATTCGTTTTTAAATGAATTCGCATAAAAAATTAAGCCAACAATAATCAACAGAAATGATTGAACCTTAAAGGAGCTAAATGAAAAAGTGCCAGTAGTTATTTTCGATTCACTTTTTTTATCGGCTTTAGTTTTCATAATTTAATGGTATGATTTATGAGGCTTTTAAGCCCCAAGATAATAAAAAACGTACTTTTGCTTTTGTAGTAAAAATAAAGAAAAACACCTTCTTGAAAAACATTTTTAAAAATAAACTTTTTTTTCCACTTATTGCAGCTGTTCTATTCGGTGCTGCATACCTTTTGTATAATTCAAATAGTAATGTAAAAACCATTACCATTAGTGATTTTGAAAAAACATTGCATGAAAAGGAGCAAAAATTAAACGAAGAAATGCTTCTGCTAGCAAAAGCTACAGAAAAACAAAGCTACCAAGAACTCTTTTCTAATTACAACACTCGCTACAAGAATCTATTAACGGAAGACGGAATTGCCCTACTCATCTATGAAAACGACACGCTTAAGTTTTGGAGCGACAATTCAATTGCCGTTGAAAATTGGATCCGTGAAGTCTGTTTAGATACTAAAATTGCAAAGCTAAAAAATGGCTGGTTTGAAGTAATGCATCCTTATACCAATGCAAATACGACCAAAACGATTGTTGGTCTTGTATTAATTAAAAACGAATACCCTTACCAAAACAATTACTTGTCAAACGAATTTCAAAAATCATTCACGGTACCTGCTGAAACTAAATTAATAACTACACCTACCACAGGTGCTATTGACATTCGAAATCTAAATGATAACTATTTGTTTTCGCTCGTATTAAATCCTGCAAACAATAATGTTTCAACCTACACGTATATCTCTGTTATATTAAATTTGATTGGTTTTTTATTTTTAATTATTAGCACCAGAAAAGCATGTGGTTCAATTGAAAAAGTTATTGGAAAAAAGTATGCAGCTTTATTATATGTTTCTTTAATTGTTGCATTGCGCTATGTGTCCATTAAATTTTCTTTCCCAAGCAGTTTTTACTCGCTTGAAATTTTTGGTCCTACCATTTTTGCAGATGCCGCATCTATATGGCTTAGCTCCTTAGGCGACTTGCTTATAAACGTAATTTTATTGTTTCATTTATCCTTTTTTATCTATGATAATTTTGACGCTCACTCCCTCGTTTCTGCAATCAAAAGAAAAACGATAATTGCCTTTCTTTTAATACTTGCCTTTTTCTGGTTTTCATGGATTATAAACGAGTTGCTTGTTGGTTTGATAAAAAACTCAAACATTCCTTTTAGTGTCAACAATCTGTTTACTTTAAATTGGTATTCACTGATTGCCATCATCATTGTATCCTTATTACTTTTTGTATATTTTTTGTTTACACACAAGTTCGTTTTAATGATAAAAGAAACGAATTTCACAGCTCAAAAATCAGCCATTCTGTTTCTATCGGCAGCCACCATTCATATTGTTGTTTCTCATTTTCTGGGAATACTTGATTTAATTGTGATCCTTTGGCCACTTGTGTTGATTGTTCTATTGTATGCCTTCAAACAAAAACAATTTTCGTTTTCGATGGTCGTGTTTTTAGTGTTCCTTTTTTCCATTTTTACTGTTCATGTTTTTATCAAACACACTGAAATTAAGGAAACTGAATCGTTAAAAATTTTAGCAGAAAAGCTTTCTGCAGAACAAGATCCTGTTGCAGAATTATTATTCTCTGATGTTGAGAAAAAAATTACCAATGACACTGTTTTGATGTCGTTTTTAAATGCTTCCGAAAAACAATTATCTGATTATGAAAAACGTATTAAACAGCAATATTTTAGTGGTTTTTGGGACAAATATGAGGTGCATATTGCATTATTCGATAGCATGTGTGTGCCTTGCATAAAAACACCAAACGCACATTTTGACAATAATTTTTATTTTGATGAATTAATTAACACAAAAGGGGAAAAAACGCTTAGCGACAATTTATTTTTTATTCGAAATCCATCAGGAAAAATTAATTATATAGCAAAATTAAATGCATTTAAATCGCTTAAAAACAGTTCTAAATTCGGAACACTTTACATCGAATTGAGCGCAAAATTTATCTCCGATGAAATTGGTTTTCCTGAATTATTGCTCGACAAAAACATTGGACTTTCAAAGGACATTAACAATTACGCTTATGCAAAATATAAGAATGGCATCTTGATTAGTCAATATGGCAAACTAAGCTACGAATATACCCCTATTGATTTTGAAAACACAACGGAGCTCTTCTCCTTTTTAATTAAAGACGATTACAAACACCTTATTTACACACCCGATGACAAAACAAAAATTATTCTAAGCAAACGCTATACAGGCATTATCGAAAAAGCCACAACATTCTCCTATTTGTTTACTTTCTTTAGTTTACTGTTACTATTCATCCTGTTTATTCGACAGCTTGTTCTACGCAAAATAATTGAGAACATTAGTTTTAAAAATCGAATACAAGCATTGTTGGTATTAATTGTATTAATCTCTTTGGCGCTTTTTGGTGGCGGAACAATTTACTATATCCAGCAACAATTTGAAACCAAAAACAGAGAAAACATAAGCGAAAAAACGCATTCTGTATTAATGGAATTAGAATCAAAATTTGAGAATGAAAAAGTGCTTTCGCCAGATTTTGTTGAGTATACAACCTTTGTTTTGAAAAAAATATCAACCGTATTCTTTACCGATATTAACATTTATGATCCTCAAGGAAATTTATATGCATCCTCTCGTTCAAAAGTTTTTGATGAAGGGCTAACTTCTAAAAAAATGAATCCAGAGGCATTTACAGAAATTGCTATTTCCAAAAAAACAGAGTTTATACACGATGAGCGCATCGGAAAATTAAAATATTTATCGTCTTACATTCCATTCAAAAACAAAGATGGTGTTGCATTGGCTTATGTCAACATTCCCTATTTTGCAAAACAAAGTGAATTGGAAAAAGAAATTTCAGGCTTCTTGGTTGCACTCATCAACATTTATGTACTATTATTTGCATTGTCTATTATCACAGCTATCCTAATCTCCAATTATGTTACCAAACCACTTAAGTTAATACAGGATAAATTAAGCAATATCAAACTTGGTAAAACAAATGAACCAATTGCTTGGCACGAGAAGGATGAAATAGGAAATTTGGTGAGTGAATACAATCGAATGATTGCAGAGTTATCGAAAAGCGCTGACTTGCTTGCAAAAAGTGAACGCGAAAGCGCTTGGAGAGAAATGGCAAAACAGGTTGCACATGAAATTAAAAACCCGTTAACGCCAATGAAATTAAGTGTTCAGCACTTACAACGAGCCTACAAAGACGATGCTCCCGATATGGATCAAAAAATGGAACGCTTAACGCAAAACATTATTGAACAAATTGATACGCTCTCTTCTATCGCTACTGAATTTTCCAACTTCGCTAAAATGCCAAAAGCTAATTTGGTGTGTATCAATTTGCAAGAAACTATTTTAAATACGGTTAATCTGTTTAAAACAGCGGATGAGACTGAAATTACCTTTCAAAACAAGGCCGATGAAAATCCTTGTGTAATGGCCGACAAAGAGCAGCTGATTCGTGTGTTCAATAATCTCATTAAAAATGCAATACAGGCAATTCCTGAAAACAAAAAAGGCCTAATAAAAATTTCAATTGAAAAGGAAAACGAAAGTTATTTAGTGAGTATTACAGACAATGGCGATGGCATTTCGGACGAAGTAGTAGATAAAATTTTTGCTCCAAATTTTACCACAAAAACAGGTGGAATGGGATTAGGACTTGCAATGGTTAAAAATATCCTTGAATCGTGTGACGGCAAAATTTGGTTTAAAACGGAGCTAAACATAGGCACCACTTTTTATATTTCGTTCCCTTGTTATAAAAACAAGGATTAAGTATTCCCTCTCCCATTTCCTCTTTCTATAATTACGATTCAAAATGCGAATTCTGGCCAAAAATCTCAATACAAGCCAGGGATTTTTGTATATTCGTAACCAATAATTTGAATCGAATATATGAACAGACCCATAAGAGTTTTAGTAGCAAAAGTTGGACTTGATGGACACGACCGTGGCGCTAAAGTTATTGCTTCATTTTTGCGAGATGCAGGAATGGAAGTTATTTACACTGGTTTACGTCAAACACCCGAAATGGTTGTAAATGCAGCACTTCAAGAAGATGTAGATGCCATTGGAATTAGTATTTTATCAGGCGCACACAATACTGTTTTCCCAAAAATCATGACACTCATGAAAGAAAAAGGCTTAAATGATGTTCTATTAACGGGCGGAGGAATTATTCCTGATCCTGATATCAAAAAGCTAAATGAGTTGGGTGTTGGAAAACTTTTTCCTCCTGGTACAGACACAAAAGAGATTGTTGAATACATTACCAACTACGTAAAAGAACATAGAAATTTCTAGATTAAATTTAATATACAACAAGCATGCATTTCGAGAACATACTAACAGCAACAGAAAATAACATACATACGATTATTATTAATCGTCCAGATAAATTAAATGCACTTAATAAAAAAACTATCGATGAGCTTCATCAAGCTTTTGATGCTGCCGAAAAAGATGCAGCTGTTAAGGTAGTTATCATTACCGGCTCAGGACAAAAAGCATTTGTTGCAGGTGCCGATATTTCTGAATTTGCAAGCTTTAGCGTAGAACAAGGAAAAGCATTAAGTGCTGAAGGACATAAAAAATTATTTGATTTCGTTCAAAACCTAACAACACCTGTAATTGCAGCAGTTAACGGATTTGCTTTGGGTGGTGGCTTAGAACTTGCTATGAGCTGCCACATTCGTGTTGCATCCGACAATGCTAAAATGGGCTTGCCAGAAGTTTCCTTGGGTGTAATTCCTGGATACGGTGGAACACAGCGCTTAGCACAACTGGTTGGTAAGGGCAAAGCACTAGAAATGATTATGACAGCTGATATGGTTGCTGCGAATGATGCCCTATCTTGGGGCCTTGTAAATCATGTCGTATCACAAGATGAATTACTAGCAAAATGCAATGAAATTGCTGGCAAAATTATCACCAAATCATCTGTTGCAATTGCAAGCGCTATCCGTTCTGTAAATGCAAATTATGTGGATGGTGTAAATGGTTTTGATACTGAAATCAATGAATTTGGAAAGTGTTTTGGTACAGCCGATTTCAAAGAAGGAACAACTGCCTTTTTAGAAAAACGCAAAGCAAATTTTCCAGGAAACTAATTCGGTTACAATAGTTAAAGGCGTTTGATTGGATTGAATAAATCGAATACCAAAGCCAACAGCAATTAAATTAAACGTAAACTGAATTGAATCCACTTAAAAAACTTGCTTCACAAACCGCTATTTACGGTTTACCTACCATTGTGGGCAGGCTTTTAAACTATTTTCTTACACCACTTTATACCTATAACTATTCTACTGAGGATTTTGGTGTTGTAACCTCAGCATACGCCTATGTCTCCTTTTTATTGGTGTTTTTAACCTATGGAATGGAAACTACCTTGTTTAAATTTTCGCAAACCGAAAGTGATAAACAACGCGTTTATACAACTGCTTTTATTTCTGTTTTTATTTCGAGTGCATCGTTTATTGTTTTGGCTAGCGCCTTTTCGAATTCAATTTCCGAAAGCATTAAATTTACTGGTCATCCCGAATATGTAACCTGGTTTGCTATTATCATTGCAACAGATGCATTAACTGCAATCCCTTTCGCAAAGCTTCGCGAACAAGCAAAAGCAAAACGATTCGCCATTATCAAAACAATCAATATCGCAACCAACATTGGACTAAATCTGTTTTTCATTGTTTTTTGTAAATCGGTACACGATGCTGATGAATCCATTTTCAAAGGATTTATCAACCTTTTTTACAAACCAGAAATTGGAATTGGATACATCTTTATTTCTAATCTAATTGCAAGCATTGTAACACTGCTGCTCCTTTTCCCTGAAATTTATAAATCAACCTATGTTTTTGATTCTGTACTTTGGAAAAAAATGATGCAATATGCACTGCCTCTTTTAGTTGCAGGTATGGCGGGCATGATTAACGAAACACTTGATCGTGTTTTGTTAATTCATTTGCTACCAGAAAACGAAGCCTTATCCCAAACAGGGATTTATGGCGCCTGTTACAAGGTTTCTATCATCATGACCATTTTTATTCAAACCTTCCGTTTTGCTGCCGAACCCTTCTTTTTTAGTCAATCGAAAGAGAAAGATGCAAAAAAGACCTATGCAATCATTATGAAATACTTTGTAATCATTTGCTCCATCATCTTTTTAGGCACGATGGCAAATATTGACTGGATTAAATATTTTGTAGGAGAAGATTATCGCGCAGGATTGGGTGTAGTTCCTATTTTACTTTTAGCTAACCTATTCTTGGGCATTTTTATCAACCAATCCATCTGGTATAAGCTAACCGGACAAACACACTACGGAGCCTTATTAACCATTTTTGGCGCAATTATAACCGTTTCATTAAACTTCTATTGGATTCCTCGAATTGGGTACATGGGCTCGGCATGGGCAACCCTAATTTGCTACGCCAGCATGATGATTGCCTCCTACTTCATAGGTAATAAACATTACCCTGTTAATTATGATTTAAAACGCATCCTTGGCTACTTAGGTTTATCTTTAACTTTGTATGCTATCTATGCTTTATTCAAATCGGAAATGGTTGTTTTAAATCTATTGATTGGCAATGTGTTGCTTCTTGCATTTATTGCGTTGATCTGGAAAATCGAGAAAAAACACTTTATTAAAATGGCATCAAATGAAAATTAAAATTATTAATAAATCGAAACACGAATTGCCTAGTTATGCAACACAAGCTGCTGCTGGCATGGACTTGCGTGCCAATTTAGATGAGCCCATTGTATTAAAATCATTAGAACGCACACTTGTTCCTACAGGATTATTTATGGAATTGCCTGTTGGCCATGAAGCGCAAGTTCGACCAAGAAGTGGTTTAGCATTTAAAAATGGAGTGACGGTACTCAACTCACCAGGCACAATTGATGCTGACTACAGAGGTGAAGTAAAGGTAATTTTAGTGAATTTATCAAACGAAACTTTTACAATAAACGATGGCGAACGTGTTGCTCAACTAGTAATCGCAAAGCACGAACAAGCCGAATGGATTGAAGTAGAACAGCTTGAAGAAACCGCTCGAGGCGATGGTGGTTTTGGAAGCACAGGAAAAAAATAAAATCGTATTTATGAAAATAATTATCCCAATGGCTGGAATGGGCAAGCGTATGCGCCCACACACATTAACAACACCAAAACCATTAATTCCAATTGCGGGAAAACCAATGGTGCAACGCATTGTTGAAGACATCACCAAAGTATGTGACGAAAAAGTTGATGAAATTGCTTTTGTTGTTGGGCGTTTTGGAAAAGAAGCAGAAAACAATTTGGTTAAAGTTGCCGAAAGCCTTGGTGCAAAAGGAAGCATTTTCTATCAAGATGAACCACTTGGAACAGCCCATGCAATCATGTGCGCAAAGGAATGTGTTACAGGGAAAGTGGTTGTTGCGTTTGCTGACACCTTATTCAAAGCCGATTTTAAAATGGACTCTTCTCAAGAAGGAATTATTTGGGTTCAAAAAGTAGATGATCCAAAACCTTTTGGTGTTGTAAAAATGGATGCCAATAATGTAATCACCGACTTTGTTGAAAAACCACAAGAGTTTGTGTCTGACCTTGCAATCATAGGTATTTATTATTTCAAGGATGGCGATTATTTACGTAACGAACTACAATATTTGTTGGACAACAACATTAAAGAAAAGGGGGAGTTTCAACTAACCAATGCTTTAGAAAACATGAAAGCAAAGGGAACAAAATTTACTCCTGGAAAAGTAACAGAATGGTTGGACTGTGGGAACAAAGATGCTACTGTTTATACCAACTCAAGAATTTTGGAGTTTATAAAAGAAAAGGAAACTTTGATTCACCCTTCAGTAAAAAATCAAAACTCCAAAATTATTGAGCCTTGCTTTATTGGTGAGGGCGTTCAATTAATTGATGCTGTTGTTGGGCCACATGCTTCTATTGGCGCAAATACAATTATTCAAAAATCGTCAGTAAAAAACTGTATCATCCAAACCAATTCAAAAATTGTGAATGCTGAATTGAGCAACTCAATGGTTGGAAATTATGCTGAATATACTGGCAAATCTAATGACGCGAGCATAAGTGATTACAGTACGATTCGATAAAAATTGAAAGTTAAAACAACTACATATCTCTTACTACCCTCAATCGCTTTTGCGCTTGTTGTTTCACTATACTCCTGTAAACCAAATGCAAGTGCTAAGAGTTCGAATCCAGAAAAAACAAATAGCACCGAATTAGCTGACAAGGACAGGGTAAATTTTGAATACCTTTTTTTTAATGCTAACAAAGAAAAGGTTTTGGGCAATTATGAATTAGCCGAAACCTATTATAGTCAAGCGCTTCGAATAAATCCAAATAGCGCTGCTACTATGTATGAGTTAGCAAATATCTATTTGTTTCAAAACAATAAAAATCAAGCATTATTTTATAGTAAAAAAGCTGCTACAATTGACCCCAACAATAATTGGTATCAAATGCTGTATGCCGATTGCTTAAAAGAAAATAAAAACATTGCAGAGTACGCAAAAGTGTACGAAGGTCTTGTAAAAAAGAATCCAAACAAAGTTGAATTTTATTATGAGCTAGCCAATGCCTATTTGTTTTTAGGCAAAACAAATGACGCCCTTAAAACATACGACAAGGTTGAAGAAAGAACAGGTGTTAGCGAAGAGGTTTCTTTACAAAAATTAAAGATCTACCGCTCTCTTAAAAACTATGACAAAGCAATTGAAGAAGCAAAAAAATTAATTAAAGCCTATCCAAAAGAAGCAAAATATTTTGGAATGCTTGGTGAATTGTACCAAGATATTGGTCAGCCCGACAAAGCATTCGATGCCTATAATGATTTGTTAAGAATAGATCCTAACAACGCATATGTACATCTTTCTATCGCTGATTATTATCGATCTAAAAAAGAAAATGAAAAAGCTTTTGAAGAAATAAAACTGGCTTTTAAAAGTAAAGATTTAGACATTGATACAAAGGTTAAAATTTTATTGTCGTATTATTCAATCACAGAAGTTTATGCTGAACTTAAAGGAGATGCAGACGAACTTTGCAAAATAATTGTGGATGTACATCCGGATGAAGCAAAAGCTTTTTCCATTTATGGCGATTTTTTATACCGCGATAAAAGAAATGAAGAAGCACGTACTCAATTCAGGAAAGCCATTGCACTTGATAAGGAAAAGTATGCAATCTGGAACCAATTGTTAGTGCTAGATTCGGACCTAAACGATTATGAAGCATTACAAAAAGACAGCAAAGAGGCAATGGAACTTTTTCCAAATCAACCAATTCCATACTTCTTTAATGGTGCTGCAAACATCCAATTAAAAAAATACGAAGAAGCTGTTGAGGCGTTTACTACTGGGAAAGAATTTGTTTTTGGTAACGACTTATTGCTAGCTCAATTTTATGCCAACATTGGTGATGCACAAAATCAATTAAAAAATTACAACGCATCAGACGAAGCTTATGAAAAAGCATTGGAAATTGATCCGAATAGTGCTTATGTATTAAACAACTACTCTTATTATTTGTCATTGAGAAAAACAAATTTAGAACGCGCAGAAACGCTTTCTAAAAAATGCAATCAAGTGGAACCAAATAATAGTTCATACCAAGACACATATGGATGGATTCTTTATCAAATGAATAAATTGGAGGATGCGAAACTTTGGATTGGCAAAGCAATAGACAATGGTGGCAAAGGAAACGCAACTTTATTAGAGCATTATGGCGATGTAATGTTCAAACTTGGAAATACCGAAGAAGCTTTAAATTACTGGATAAATGCTCAAAAAATAGGTGGCGCTAGTAATTTGATTGATAAAAAAATTGCTGATAAAAAATTGTATGAATAATTCCATTCTAAAAAACAAACATCTGTTTTTTTTAACGCATACAACGATGCTGTTGATTGTGGTTGTTTTGTTCTCTTTATTGATAAGTTCATGCAAAAATCAGCAACCAATAACTTTAAACAATGGCAAGTGCTTAATTGATCCGAAATCAGCAAAAGTTCTTACAAAACAATTAAAAGAAAAGGAGTTTAAATTTGATCGACTGAATGCAAAAATAAGTGCAGAAACTATGATTGATAGTTCTTCAAATTCATTTACCATTACACTCCGATTAAAAAAAGACAGTGTGCTTTGGATGTCAATCTCAAAGATTGGTATTGAAGGCGCTAGAGTTCTTATTACAAAAGATTCCGTAAAATTTTTGAACCGAATTAAAAATCAATTTTTTGTAGGCGACTATGCTTTCATCAGTAAGTTGCTGAATACCGATTTAGATTTTGAAATGTTGCAATCACTTTTAGTGGGAAACAGTGTTGAGTTTTATGACGAAGATGAAAAGATAAAATCAGGTGTCGATAACTGTCAATACACTTTAGGAACAATCCGAAAGCATAAACTCAAAAAGGTTATGGAAAAAGGGAAGGAATTAAAAGAGCCCGCACAAAGTATCTACATGCAACCGGAAAACTTTAAAATTGTTCGAATCCTTTTTTATGAATTTAATCCAGATAGAAGTTTTGATGCACAGTTTTCTGACTTTACAAAAGTGGATTCAACACAACAGTTTCCTCAAAAAATAAAATATACGATTGTGGCAAAGAAAAACGTTGTAATCGATATCAACTACACAAAAATTACGCTTAACGAAGAACAATCGTTTCCATTTAAAATTCCTGATAATTATGAGCAAGTTGTTTACAAAGAACAATAAAAACACCTTATTCGTTTTAATCGCATTGTGCATAGTAATTCTTAGCACCTCAACAATCTATGCTCAAAAGCAAACTAAAAAAGAATTAGAGAACAAAAAAAAGCAATTACAAAAAGAGATTGAAAACACCAATCAATTGCTTGCAGAGACTAAAAAAAATAAAAAGCTTTCATTAAATCAATTGGTAATTCTGAATAAAAAAATCAGTGCTCGTGAAGAGCTAATAGCTACCATCAACAACGAAATTTACATCTTAAATAAAAACATTGAAGAGAATAATAAAAGTATCCATAAACTTCAAACCGATTTAGATAAGCTGAAGGCTGAGTATGCAAAAATGATTTATTATGCTTACAAAAATCAAGATGCATATAGCCGCCTAATGTTTGTTTTTGCAGCAAAAGATTTTCAACAAGCATACATGCGATTAAAATACCTTCAGCAGTACAGCGATTACAGACACAAACAAGCCGAAATGATTGTTGGAACACAAAAGAATTTGAACATAAAAGTACAAGAACTTGAGTCTAAAAAAACAGATAAACGAGATTTATTAACGAACGAAGTCGAAGAAAAAAAGAGTCTAACAACCGAAAAATCTGAAAAAGAACAGGTGTTTTCTGAGCTTCAACAGCAGGAAAATAAGCTGAAAAAAGATTTAGAAAAAAAGAAAAAAGATGCCCAAAAATTACAACAAGCTATTCAACGTATTATTGAAAAAGAGCTTGAAAAACAAGTGAGTGAAGCTCCAAAAGGCAAGCCCAAACCAACAAAGCTAATTTTAACACCAGAAGCTCAGCTACTTTCGAATTCATTCTCAAGTAACAAAGCTAAATTACCATGGCCGGTTGCAAAAGGTATTATAAGCGAAAAATTTGGTGTGCATCCACATCCATTAATGCCAAATATTGATATCAATAACAATGGTGTTGACATTACTACAAACAATGGCGCTATTGCTCGTGCTGTGTTTGAAGGTGAAGTAAAAGGGGTAGTAAGTATGCCTGGAGCTGGACAATTTATATTAGTGCGTCATGGCGATTTTATAACCGTTTATTCAAATCTTAAGGAGGTATATGTAAAGGTGGGCGACAAAGTAACTACAAAGCAAAACATTGGCTCTATTCTGTATGATGACGATGACGCCAAAACGCTGTTGCACTTTGAAATATGGAAGGGGCAAACAAAATTAAACCCCGAAGATTGGTTATTCAGAAACAATTAATAGATATTTTCTTATCTTTGTACTGCATTTTAAAAACGTAAATCATGTTAAATAATATTTTATTAGGCATTTTTGGTCTAGGTGGTTCAGAAATGATTATCATTTTAATCATTGTTTTATTACTTTTTGGTGGTAAAAAAATCCCTGAATTGATGAAAGGTCTAGGAAAAGGCGTTAAAGAATTTAAAGACGCATCTAAGGGTGAAGGCGAAAACGCTTCTACTCCAGAGAAAAAAGACTAGTTAATAAATATCCTCAAAATCCCCTTTGTTGGGGGTTTTGTGTTTTATAATCCCTTACATCCCTTCTTTTTGTGAAGACTTACAACTCTTTTGCTGAGATTCAATCCGACTTATCGAACAACACAATTAACTGTGTTGAACTTACTCAATCCTACATTAAAAATATTAACGATAAAAAATCGTTGAATATTTTCTTAGAGGTATTTGAGCAGTCGGCTTTGGCTAAAGCAAAAGAAGTGGATGAAAAGTTGAAAAGCAAAACTGCGGGAAAGCTTGCGGGAATGGTAATTGCACTTAAAGACAATATTGTTTACAAGGGCCATAAGGTTTCTGCATCTTCAAAAATTTTAGAAAATTTCGAGTCATTATTTAGCGCAACAGTTGTAGAACGATTACTTGCTGAAGATGCAATCATTATTGGTCGTTGTAATTGCGATGAATTTGCAATGGGCAGTTCTAATGAAAATTCTGCTTTTGGAAATGTATTAAATCCACTCAACACCAAATGCGTTCCAGGTGGTTCTTCTGGTGGCTCTGCGGCTGCTGTGGCTGCCGATTTATGCATTGCTGCTTTGGGTACTGATACCGGTGGATCTATACGTCAACCTGCTTCTTTTTGCGGTGTTGTTGGCTTAAAACCAACTTACGGACGCGTTTCTCGTTATGGTGCTATTGCCTATGCATCCTCATTCGATCAAATTGGACCATTAACCAAAACGGTTGAAGATGCAGCCTTAATTATGGAAGTGATGGCTGGGACCGATGAATATGACAGTACAGCATCGTCACAACCCGTTCCTGCTTATAGCAAAGAATTAACAACTACAAAAAAATATAAAATTGCTTATCTAAAAGAATGTTTAGAAGCAAATGGATTGGATGCTGAAATCAAAAATCGCATTTACGACATTATTGAAAAACTAAAAGCTGCTGGACACACCGTTGAAGCGGTTGATTTTCCGTACTTAGACTATTTAGTTCCAACGTATTACGTTTTAACAACTGCTGAAGCATCGTCTAATTTAGCACGTTTCGATGGTATCAATTACGGCTACCGCAGCCCAAATGCTTCCGATTTAGAATCAACCTACAAAAAATCGCGTAGCGAAGGTTTTGGAAAAGAAGTACAACGTAGAATCATGCTTGGAACATTTGTATTAAGCGCAGGATATTATGATGCTTATTATTCAAAGGGACAAAAAGTTCGCAAGTTGATTCAAAACAAAACGAACGAAATATTGTCAAACCACGACTTTATTATATTGCCCTCAACACCAGGTACAGCTTTTGAATTTGGACAAAAAGGAGCCGATCCAATTGCCATGTATTTAGAGGACATATTTACAGTTCAAGCAAACATTACCGGCATTCCTGCCATTTCACTTCCATTGGGCAAACATTGCAATGGTTTACCATTTGGGGTTCAGCTAATGGGAAATATGTTCTCTGATGGCGAATTGCTTGCTTTTTCAAAACAATTGTCTGAAACGGTTTAATCAACAATCTTTCGTGTATAAAAATAAGCTGCTCGTCTAATCGTTCTAGCTATTTTAAAGTATCATTGTGATATTTGTTTATCGAGCAATTGAATTTTAGTAATTATACGACTTTGAAAAAACTTTTCATCACACTTATTTACATCGTTTTTAGCCTTATCGGCACAAAGGGATTGCAGGCACAACCTCAATCGGCTTATGCAGTTGACCAATTTCAGGACGACCCCATTGCTGCTGCATTAGATAGCCTTCATAATTTGAATTTATTCGAAAAAGGATATGCAAAAATTGTTTATCCTAAAAACTCTAAATATCAATTCCCGCCAGACTCAGTTCCAAAGTACGATGATGGTGTGTACGAAGCTCGCTTAGCAAAACTTGATGCGGCCTCTCCTTTCGACTTACAATACAATCCGGTAGTAAAAGGATACATCCAGATGTATACATTGCGTAGAAGAGAGCTTGTTGCTAGAATGATGGCATTATCTCAATTCTATTTCCCTATGTTTGAAGAACAACTGGATAAATACAATCTTCCATTGGAATTAAAATACTTGGCAATTTGTGAATCTGCCTTAAATCCTTTAGCTAAAAGTAAAGCTGGAGCAACAGGCTTGTGGCAGTTTATGTATCCTACGGGTAAAATTTATGGTTTAAATGTCTCGTCCTATGTTGATGAGCGTTGTGATCCATATAAATCAACCATCGCAGCATGTGAGTATTTCAAATATTTATATGGATTGTTTGGTGATTGGCAAATGGTTTTGGCGGCATACAATGGCGGTCCGGGAACCGTAAATCGTGCTATCAGAAAAAGTGGTGGAAAAAGAACCTATTGGGAAATTCGTCCTTTTTTACCAAAAGAAACACAAGGATATGTTCCAGCCTTCATTGCAGTTAATTATGTAATGAGCTATACCTCTGAGCACAACTTACATTCTGCAATTCCTAAAAAAACCTTTTTAGAAGTTGATACGGTTATCGTAAAAAAGCAAATTTCCTTCGAACAAATTTCGGCTGTTTTGGATATTCCTGCTGATGAATTAATGTACTTAAACCCTACTTATAAAAAACGTATTATTCCAGTAATGCCTGGCGAAATAAGCATCTTAACTCTTCCAGCAAACAAGATGGGTGCATTTATTACAAATGAAAATAAAATTTACAACTTCCTAAACAATGATAGCTTGAACAGCCAACTAGTTTTGGCTGCTCAAGAAACCATGAAAATTCATACGGTTAAAAGTGGGGAACATTTGAGCACTATCGCCAAACGATATGGTTGTACAGTAGCTGATATCAAACAATGGAATGGCATTACTGGTAGCACTGTAAAGCCGGGAAAAAAATTAACCATTTATATATATGGCAAAAAGCCAGCAACAACTGCAAATACTGGCACAACTACAGCAACAAACAATACAACAAAATCGCAGGGTGGATATAAATTATATACCGTTAAAAAGGGCGATACACTCTTTAAAATTGCTCAACAAAACAAAACAACAGTTGATGAGCTAAAACGTTTAAATAAATTTGGCGCAAAATTTACATTAATGCCAGGCCAAAAAATTAAGGTAGGAACTAACTAACTTTATTAGCCTTATTTGCCCTTATCATTTCTGGATAACCCAATTGTTTCGAGAGTGCGTTCACAGCCATAGCAATGCGTTTTACTTTTGTTTCTTCGGTTTTTGCACTTGCTATCCATTTCGAAAAATACTGCTGATGTGATTTTGTCAATGTTTTAAAAAAATCATTTGCAATCTCATCGTCTTCCAAACACATCGTAAAATCCGAATCCAAAAGAATTGGCGACTTGTCTTCTTCCAATTTAAGCAAAAGCATTGCTCCTTCTTTCTTTCGGATGCCTTTACGTATACCAGCATTTAAAGGCAAAATAAACTCCCCTTCACCCATTGGAATCAATGCAACTTGTTTAATCTGAAAATCATCCAAAAGTCCTTTTACTCGAAACGACATTTTGTTTTTGGGTTTGAGGCTATTCGCAATATCGGATGGAATTTCAATATATGTCCAGCCGGTCTTCTCTCCTTTTTTATCGAATCGATGTATGATTGCTGAAAAAGATACCATTTGTTATTTCATTAGTTTTTTGTGAATCATTTGTCCTTCAATCCAGTGTTGAAAATCAAACTGTGGATTAAGTGAGTCAACACTCATTTTACTATTTAACTTTTTAATACTAACAAATAACTGATTTAAACGTTTCAGTTTTACTGCGCTCCTGCGTTGATCCGATAAAATTTTAATTGCTTCGAAAACTAGTAGGTGTTTTTTAAATTCTTTTTCATTTGCTAAAAAACGCTTCACAGAAAGGTATTGATTCTCAAAAAACAAATCATCTTTTTCTAATAAAACAATTAAATAAAGCAAGCGGGTGTTTATTTGCAGCTCCCTTCGAATATTCACATCCTTTTCATGATTTAATATTTTATTTAGCCATTTTATGGACAACTTAAAATCCTCATTACCTAAAAAAATAACAGCCATAATAAAAAATAAGTCAAACAGGGCTGGACTAAATTTGATGTCAATTTTTTTCAATTCGGGTTCTATCCTTTTTATTAAAAACGCCCCTTGTTCGTATTGTTCGGTACGATAGTGCAAATACAATTCACTTTCTGTTGTATTTAAGAATACTTTAGCCGTTAATGCTGGATTTTTTATTTTATAAATTGTCGTAAATGTTTTTTGATGTTGAATTAAAGGTAAAATTTTATCGTAGTTCTCTAATAAAAACATCATGTTTACCATGTTATTATTGTTTGTGTGATAAATATTCGGCAAATCAACAATAAACTGCTTTTCACTTTGCATTAATAAATTTATGTCCTTATAACAATTAAAACATTGCAAATACTTTTGTTGAACCATATACATCAATCCCATTGCGGAATGATAATAATAACGAGCCCAAAAACTATTAAACTCCTTCGCTGGAGGGTAGTACTTTTTAATTTCTAGCAACTGCTTCTGTAAAAAACTATCTGTTACTTTACCAGAATATATTTCTATCTGAATATTAAATGCTATTTGCATTAATGCTGTCTGAATGCGGATAACTTCCAAAATTCGTAACTCTTCTGCAAAACTTTTATGCAAGCCTTTAATGTCTTCATCTTTAACAAAAACGAGTGTTTCCCAACGAATGATTAAAAAGAGGATAGAAAATTTTTCTAATAAATAAGCCTCTTTCTTTGCCTTCTGAATTACCTTCCTGCATTGTTCAAACAGTCCTTTATTATACAATATTTCAATATTCATTAATATGTTTGAATATCGTGTCAGAAAGGTCCTGTCTTTGTGAAAAGCATTCAAACTATCTAAAATATGGTTGTATAGATAGTTTTTTTCGGACGGAAGGTGTTTTACAAACGTCTCTTTTTTAAAGGTGTCCTTTATTTTCGATTCATCATATTCGTCCTGTTTATCAATCTCATCAAACAAATGAATGTAATTGTTATTAAACCCAATAACATGTCGCGATGAGTGTATTTTAAAATACCGCTTCTCGGACATGCTCAAATTTTTAATCAAATGATGTAAATCTTCAGATGGTTTCATGGATGCTCATTTATAATAATAAATCTATTTTTGCTTTATAAAAGCATTGATAAATATAGAAACTATATTTAAATATTACAAATCAGACATCCAATAATGTTTCATTTTTTTTGTGGAAATACCTTTTTTCTAAATTATTTTTGAGAAGGATAACAATTACACTCAACAAAAAAAACATGGGATTAAGACCTAATTTTATATTCAAACTTCTATTTGTTTTTGCTTTTGCAATAAGCGCAAAAGCTCAAAACAGCGCCTTAGCAAAATGGACTGCTAAATACGATAAAACTAAAGCTTTTATTGAAAATAAAGGACAGTTTCAAATCGATGGAAGTCAAGATGCGGTTGCGTTTGCAATGGATCACGGATCTACAAAAATCTATTTTACAAAGAAGGGACTTGTATTCAGCTTTTTAAATGTTTGGCAAAAAGAAACAAACAAAGAAGAACGTGATCAGCAAAAAGTAAAGGGTTTTGCAAGTGCTGAAGAATTCAAAGAGTTTGAAGACGAAGGAAGAAAAGTAGAATACTCTACAGATGTAATTCCAATGAACTGGGTGGATGCAAATCCTGCTGTTCAGATTGTAGCAGAAGAAGAAACCCCCGACTATCACTCTTATTCATTCAAAGAAAACGGGTTAAACAAAAGTGTTGATCATGTAAAAGCATATAAAAAAATCACTTATAAAAATCTGTATGCAAACATCGATGTTGAATACACCTTTCATCCTGAATCGGGAATTAAGTATGCCATTATTCTTCACCCAGGAGCCGATGCTTCAAAAATAAAAATGGCTTATACCAAAAGTCTTTCAATTATTAATAAGGAGGTTCACATTCCAACAAAATTCGGAGATATAGTTGATCATGCACCAATAACATTCTATGAGAATAACAAAAATTCAATTATTGCTTCTCGTTTTACCAAAAAGGGAAATACTGTTTCTTTTGCTTTGGGCAAATACGATAATACAAAAACGGTAATTATCGACCCTTGGCCGCAAACACCAAACTTTGCAACTGCTTGGGATTGTGTTTGGGAATGTGAAAAAGATGGAGCAGGAAATATTTATATCATCGGAGGTGTAACACCAATGCAACTGATAAAATATAACTCAACAGGAGCGCTTCAGTGGACCTACAATACCCCATACGACACTTCTGCTTGGTTAGGAACATTTGCAACTGACAATCTTGGAAACTCTTACGTTACACAAGGTTCGGCTGCTGCAATTGTAAAGGTAAACAATGCTGGTACAGTGGTTTGGAACAATGCTAGTCCTGGCGGTATTTTTACATCAACCGAGTTTTGGAACATCTCCTTTAACTGCGACCAATCAAAATTGGTTATTGGTGGAACGGGTGGATTTTTGCCGCCATTGCCTTATATCTATGATGTGGACGTAAATAGCGGAAACATCACTGCTAGTGTTCAGGTTACTGGTGGACAGCTTTTCCCAACACAGGAAGTAAGATCTATAGCTGCATGTGGCAACGGTAAGTTTGCTTACTTAACGCACGATTCAATTGGGTATATTTCTCAAAACTTTAGCCTTTGCCCTACTGGATCTTCTGCGGCATTTCATACTACGAATTCATATGGTTTAGGATATAAATGTGAAAATTGGAGAAAAGACAATTCAGGTATCATGGCAATCAGATACTATAATGGCTTTTTATACACTCACAAAGGAAATCAGGTACATAAACGCGATTTTGCAACAGGCGCAATAATTGCTACTGCCGCAATTGCTGGTGGTGGATTTGGTGGAAGCCAAGTTCAAAATAGTGGTTTAGATATTGATGCTTCTGGAAATGTTTACGTTGGCTCCGGAAACGCTATTGTAAAATACGATGGCAACTTAAATGTTCTTTCGTCTGTTGCTACAACTTTTAGAGTTTATGATGTTCATGTAATTTCTGGTGGTGATGTTGTTGCTTGTGGATCAACGGGCACCTCAACAACAACTGGTGCAAGAACAGGAACGGTTCAAGTTGTAAACATGACTGCTGCTGCTCCATTATCATTAATTTGTTGTGATGCTACAATTTGTAATCCAGGAGTATTGTGTCAAAATGCAACACCTGTTACACTTGTAGTGGCTACTCCTGGCGGAACATTTAGTGGACCAGGAGTAAATCCAACAACCGGACTTTTCAATCCCGCTACTGCTGGTGTTGGAACACATACTATTAGCTACACACTTGCTTGTGGAAACGAATCGATTACAATTGTTGTTTCTCCTTGTGTAGCACTTTCTGTTTGTCAAGAAACAAATGGATCATTAACGGTTTCAAATGGTGTAAACCCTTACAACTGGCAATTTTTCACCCCGGCATCTAGCTCGCCAATAACGAATTCGGCTCAATGTACTGCTTGTGGAGGATCTTGGACTCCTTTTGTGAATGTTTGTTTAGTAAATAACTTGCCTGCTTCAACATGTAATACGCCAGCTTTCTGGACTACGTTTTCATCAACAACAAACTCAGGAACCTTACCAGCATCTTTTCCTGCTCAACCAATTCAAGTTACAGACAATGCTGGCAGCGTTATTACAATTACAACCCTCACAGGCATACCTGCATGTAGCGCAGTTGTTTGTCCTACAATCACTGTTACCAATCCCGCTAAAACAAATGTTTTGTGTTTCGGACAAAATACGGGAACGGCAACGGCAAGCGCATCTGGTAGCACAACAGCATATACCTATAATTGGATGCCAGGTAGTTTGACAGGAGCTTCTCAAACAGGTTTAGCCGCAGGGACATATACCGTTACTGCAACAGACGCAAACAGCTGTACAGGAACCACAACCATAACAATTACTCAACCTGCATCTGCAGTTGCTGTTTCTATTTCGAGCAGCACACCAGCAAGTTGTGGCAGCAGTAATGGTGCTGCTACAGCTAACGGAACAGGCGGAACAGGAACAATCACCTATAATTGGATGCCGGGTAGCTTAACAGGTGCATCGCAATCAGCATTGGCATCAGGAACTTATACAGTAACCGCAACAGACGGAAATAGTTGTACTGCAACAACAACAGTATCTATTTCTAATACTGGTGGCCCAACGGCTAGCATTAGTTCACAAACAAATATTCTTTGTTTCGGTCAGAGTACAGGTGCAGCGACTGCTACTGCAACAGGTGGAACTGGAACAATTACCTATAACTGGATGCCGGGTAGTTTAACTGGTGCTTCGCAAACAGGATTAGCTGCTGGAACCTATACCGTAACAGCAACCGATGGTGGTAGTTGTGCAGGAACAACAACTGTTACAATTACCCAACCAGCAAACGCTGTTTCTGTTTCTGTAACAGGAACAACACCTACTACGTGCGGAAGTAGCACAGGAACAGCAACCGCAAGTGCAACAGGAGGAACAGGAACAATTACCTACAACTGGATGCCGGGTAGTGTTAGTGGTGCTTCCATAAGCAACCTAACAGCTGGAACTTATACCGTTACAGCAACCGATGCAAACGGCTGTACTGCAACAGCAACGGGTATTGTTGCAAGCAGTGGCGGACCAACAATTTCTATTTCATCACAAACAAATGTGTTGTGTAATGGAGGAAACAATGGAGGCGCTACAGCAAGTGCAACCGGTGGAACAGGTACAATAACCTACAACTGGATGCCGGGTAGCGTTAGTGGTGCTTCTATTAGTAACCTAGCTGCCGGAACATATACTGTTACCGCTACCGATGGAACAGGATGTTCAAATGCCACAACGGTTACAATCACTCAGCCAGCAGCAATTGTTGCAACCGTTTCAACAACACCAGCAACCTGTGGAAATAGCGATGGAACTGCAACTGTAAATGCGACAGGTGGAAATGGCGTATTAAGCCCAACATGGAACACAAGTGCTACAACGAGTACAATTACTGCACTGGCTGCAGGAACCTATACTGTTACCATTACGGATGTTGATGGTTGTACCGCAACAAGCTCTGGAACGGTTGGAGTTACTGGCAATCTTTCTGGAGTAAATGCTGGAACAGATGTTACCATCATTTCTGGAACTAGTACTCAATTAAACGGCACTGTTCCTTCTGGAGCAACAATTTTATGGACACCTTCAACAGGATTAAGCTGCACAACATGTGAAGATCCATTAGCATCACCAACACAAACTACAATTTATATTCTTACAGCTAGTCAAAATGGCTGCACAGGAAGTGATACAGTTATTGTTTTTGTAGATGTAATTTGCGGAGAATTATTTGTTCCAACAGCATTCTCGCCTAACGAAGACGGTCAAAACGATTTTGTATATGTAATGGGTAATTGTATTACCAATTTAGAGTTTTTCATTTACGACAGATGGGGTGAAAAAGTTTTTGAAACAAAAGATGCTGCTTATGGTTGGGATGGAACTTACAGAGGAAAGAAAATGGATGCTGCTGTTTTTGTTTATTACCTAACAGCAATGGTAAATGGACAAGAAGTAACAAAACAAGGAAACATTACACTAATTAAATAAATTATAAACCAATAAACTTACACTCAACATGAAAACTACACAACTAATTTGCGTTGTTATTTTTTAATACGCTACAAAAAAGAAAAAACTACTACTAACTCTTTTTTAAGATGTACAAAAAAAACAAAAAATCGTTTTTACAAATTACAACATGGGCTTTTGCTGTATTTGCTTTTGCAAATAACATTAAAGCACAAGACATTCACTTTTCTCAGTTTGACGAAACACCTGTTCAGTTAAATCCTGCAACAGTTGGTGTTCAACATGAAGTTAGGGGAATTCTTAATTTTAAAAATCAATGGCAAAGTATTGGTTCTCCTTATCGAACCTATGCTTTTTCCTTTGATGCACGGTTATTAAAAAACAAAAAGCATCACCTCGGTTTGGGTCTCGACTTTTTCAGCGACAAAGCAGGCGATGCCTCACTTGGTTCAAACCAAGTAAACTTATCCATTGCTGGCCTAATAAATCTAAACGATAAAAGTATTTTGTCGGGTGGTATTGTTGCAGGCTTTGGGCAAAGAAGCATGAATGCATCTAAATTAACTTGGGGCAACCAATACAATGGAACCAATTACGATGCCAATGCTTCAACAGGTGAAACAAGTCTACCAGGTAGCTTCACCATGTTCGATTTGGGTGCTGGCTTGCAATATAACTATGGAACCGATGAAGCCTATATTTCAGCAAACAATGCTAGAAAAATAAGTTTAGGTGTTGCTGTTTTTCATCCACACCGCCCCGCTTATTCTTTTTATGGAGGTGGTGAGCGACTAAACATGAAAATTGTTTTAAATGGAAACGCGTCTATTGGAATGCCAAATAGTAATTTAATTTTAAAGCCTTCTTACATTGTTTTTATACAAGGAGCTGCAACAGAAATTAATCCCGGAATGACCTTTCAATATGTATTACAAGAAGGATCTAAATACACTGGATTAAAAAAATCTTCTGCTTTTTCATTGGGTGCTTATTACCGACTTAAAGATGCTTTCATTGCCATCGCAAAATTCGAATATTCAAACTATTGCATTGGCTTTAGTTATGATGTTAACTTATCAAAATTAAAAGTTGCTTCCTCAGCAAGAGGAGGTTTTGAAATATCCTTACGTTGGGTTTATCCATCGATGTTTGGAAACAAACATTTCAAATCACGTATTTAAGACTGTTTAGTGCGGTTGGGGTTTAGTTTAATTGCAAAGCCTTCCGAAGGGGTTCGGAAGGTTTTATTTTTTCTCCAAAACTGATTTTCGTCAACAAATTTCTTTTCCAATTGTATTTTATTACATTTGTTAGTAGCACAATACCCCAATTAAAATGAAGATTAAAAAAATTACCACTATAACATTGCTAACGGCTTTTGCAATCGGCTTTTATTTTTTGAACTCCGCAACTTCAAAAACAACAAAAAAAGCATTCCATTCTGAAGACGAACTAACAGCTTTAAAAGACCGATTTAAAAGGGCTCCAATTGAAGCAGGAGAATATTTTTTACACTCTACACATTGTAGTGGTTGTCATGGATACGACTCTATTCATCAAGCAAATATTTTAGAGGACGGAAGTGATGTAAACTTAGTTGATCGTTGGCAAACATCAATGATGGCACTTAGCGCAAAAGATCCATTATGGAGAGCAAAGGTTAGTCAGGAAATATTGATTAACCCCGGCCACTCTGCTGAACTTCAAAACAAATGCACCTCTTGTCATGCTCCAATGGGAAGATATACAGCCATGTTTCACGGCCAACAGTACTATGGAATTACGGATTTGGAAACAGATTCTTTGGGCTTAGATGGTGTTTCGTGTGGATCATGTCACATGATTGACCCAAATGTTGGAACGACCTTTTCAGGTGTTACACCCTATGACACGAACCATGTTGAATATGGACCTTTTGGAAGCCCATTTACTGGTCCAATGGTTTTATATGAAGGAATTACACCAACATTTAGCAGCCATGTTGGCGAAGCAAGAATGTGTTCATCGTGCCATACATTAATTACACAAACAGCAGACTTGTCTGGAAATTTAACAGGTGGAGAGTTTGTTGAACAAGCTACGTATCATGAATACCTAAACTCAAGTTACAACGGCACGGCTACAAAATGTCAAACTTGCCATATGCCAAAAATTAGTGAACCAATTGTAATTTCAAATGGAATTCTTTCGCTACAAGGTCGATTCCCTTTTAATCAACACTCATTTGCAGGTGCAAATTATTTTATGTTAAGCCTAATAAAAAACAACAAAGTGGCACTTGGAATAAATGCTGATGATGCAAAATTCGACTCCACGCTTGTTGCAACGTCAAACATGCTAAAAAATCAATCGCTTGATATAAACTTGTTTTTAGACAGCACAGCAAACGATACTGCTTACTTTAGAGTAAAATTAAAAAACAAAACTGGTCACAAGTTTCCTTCTGGATACCCTTCTCGAAGAGCCGTTGTTCAGTTTATTGTAACAGGAACAACCAATGATACTCTTTTTAAATCAGGAACGTTTACAAACACTTATCGAGTTGTTGGTGAAACAAACCAATTTGAAGTTCACCACAATGTAATTAACCAAAACAATGTTCCTCAAATTTATGAAATGGTTATGGGAGATGTAAATTCTAACATAACTACCGTTTTAGAAAGAGCTGCAATCAACTTAAAGGATAATAGAATTCCGCCATTAGGTTTTACAACTTCTCACAGCGCTTACGATACGGTTAAAATTGTTGGCGGAGCTTTGACGGATGACGATTTTAATAAAACAAATGCCGTAGAAGGTTCTGGTATTGATTATGTCCATTACAAAGTTGCATTAAATGGATTTACCGGCACAATTCAAGCAAAAACTAAAGTTTATTATCAATCTGTTCCGCCAAAATATTTGGACGAAATGTTTGCAATGAGCAGCACACCAATTAATACGTTTAAAACAATGTATCAAAATGCCGATCAAACCCCATTTTTGGTTGGTGGCGATAGTTTAAACAATTTAATTACTGCAATTCCTGCAAGCTCAGTTAGTCTAATAAACGTTTGGCCAACTGTATCAATGGATGGACAAGTTTTTGTTTCAGCTGGCTATGGCGAATTAATTAAAAACATTGAAGTGTATTCTTCGTCTGGAGCGCGTGTAAATGCCATTTACAACACCAACTACCAATCGGAATTCAATTTTTATTTGCCGAATGCAAGAGGTGTTTATTACATAAAAATTAGAACTGGAAATAAAATAATTACCAAAAAAGTTGTGAAATCATAATTTTTTTGTTTCCTTTAGTATTCTCTAAACAATTGATAACTAATTATTAACCAATTTATTTACCCCAACATGAATAAATTTACTTTTATGCGTACGGTTGCATTAGGCTCTGGTCTTGTGATTGGAGCGTTAAACGCAAACGCACAGTTTGGATTTACAAATTCAAACTCTCGATTAACACCTACAAGTATGCGCAGCGGAAACTGTGTTACTGTCGTGGATGTAAACAACGATGGATTAGATGACATCGTTCGTATGGATCAATCAACAACACTATGGGTTGATTTACAAGCTAGAAGTGGCAACTTTACTTCTTATAATTTAGGTGCTGTTTCTGGCTCTGGAGTTTGGGGAATGGCTGTTGCCGATTTCGATCATAACGGATGGAAAGATGTTGTTACTGGTCCTAATGGTAGCGTTTATTTAGCGAAACTTTCTTGGAACGGAACCACAATTGTTAAAACACAATCAACACTTGCAAACTCTAATTTCTTTACACAAAACATCACTTGTGGTGATTTTAATAATGATGGATGGGACGATGTTTATGTATGTGATGATAATGCATACGCTAAAGTTTATATGAATGATGGTGCTGGAAATTTACAGTTTTTAGCACATTCTACTACATCAATGACAATTGGAACAGGTTCTAAAAGCTTAACAGTTCAAACTGCATTATCTTTTACTGCTGGCCAAACAGTTCGAGTTGGATACGATGGAACAAAATTCATGACAGGTACAGTTACTTCTTATAATTCAGGAACAGGTGCACTTGTTGTAAATGTTACTTCTGTTGTTGGTTCTGGAACTTTCCCAACATGGTCTGTACATCCTAATATTGTATTTAATCACCAAACAAGTACAACTACTTATGGTGGCGACCCTGCCGATTCTGGTAACTACGGAAGCGCATGGTTAGATTTTGATAATGATGGCGATTTAGACTTTTATGTTGCACATTGCCGTCAAGCATCATCAAGTGTTACAGACTTAAGAAGAAAAGATCGTTTATTTGTAAATGATGGAAATGGAAACTTCACCGACATGGCATCAGCTCATGGAATTGAAGCAGGAGATTTTAACCAAACATGGACAGGAAGTTATGGAGACATCGACAATGATGGTGACTTTGATTTAATGGTTACTAACCATGATATCGTAAGTCAAATTTTTGAAAATGATGGAACAGGTCACTTTACAGACATTACTGCAACAACAGGTTTCTCAACAACTGGCGCTGGATCTCAACCAATTGAATCGTTCTTCGAAGATTTTGATAACGATGGATTTGTAGACATTTTTGTTACTGGATCAAACTTCGTTTTATACAAAAACAATGGAAATAAAACGTTTACATTGGTTGGTAACGCAGGTATGTCACAAACAGGCGGAATGGTTTCGTTTGCTTGTGGTGATTTAAATCACGATGGTTTTGCTGATATTTTCGCTTCTTATGGCGATATCTATAACAGCCCAGGTACAACAAACGATGTTTTGTACTTAAACAATAAAAACGCAAACCACTTTATTACATTTGCTTTAACAGGTACTGTAAGTAATCACGATGCAATTGGTGCACGTGTTACTATCTTTGGTGCATTTGGAAAACAAATTCGCGAAGTGCGTGCTGGAGAAAGCTATGGTACGGTTAACTCGTTTAACTTACATTTTGGTTTAGGTGCTAACACAACAATTGACTCTGCTCGTATAGATTGGCCATCTGGTTTAACAACAAACTTTGGTTCATTGAATGCAGATCAATTTGTTTCCTCTGTAGAAGGAACTTGTAGTATTACAAATAACACAATCCCTGGTCCATACAACTTATGTACTAGCCAAACATTAACATTAACTGCTAATGCTGGCTTCTCATCATATAGCTGGAATACAGGAGCAACAACACAGTCTGTAACAACAGCTACAACTGGAAACTTTAACGTGTTGGTATCAAACGGTGCTTGTACAAATGTTTCTCCAACAGTAGCGGTTGTATTAAACCCTGACGAAACACCAACGGTTAGTCAATCAGGAGCAAACGCTTGCCAAGGAACATTAACTCTTTCAAGTACTGCTGCATCTGGATATTCTTGGACTGGTCCAAATGGTTTTACAGCTACCACTCAATCCATTAACCCTCCAACATCTGGAACTTACAACCTAACAATTCAAGGAACCTGTGCTGCATTTAATGCTGCGCCTACTGCTGTTACTGTTAGCGCATCACCAGCACCTACTGGAATTGACCAAACAAGTGCAATCCCAACATCGTTTAACTTAACCGCAACAGGTACAAATAGTTCAAACATTACTTGGTACAACCAAGCTGTTGGTGGAACATTATTAGCTACTGGTGCTAATTATACAACACCAGTAATTAGTACAACAACAAATTATTTCGTTGAAGAATCATTTAACTACCCAGGAGCTGTTAATGGCGTTGGTCCAGAGTTTTTCCAAGGAACAAACAACTATTCAACTACTACAAATGGATCTGTTGACTTTGATGTGTTTAGTACTTGTACATTAAAAACGGTTAAAGTATACACAGATGTTGCTGGAACACGTGAAATTCAATTGAAAAATTCAGGTGGAACAGTTATCAACTCTTTATCAATTGCTTTACCTGCAGACACAACTGTAATTACGCTTAATTGGGCATTAAATGTTGGAACTGCTTACCGTTTAACAACAAACCAAACAGTTAATCAAACTAACTTAGGTACAGTTGCTCCAAAATTGTTTAGAAGTAACCAAGGAACTGCTTATCCATATGTATTAAATGGATTTGTAACATTAACTGGTTCAAACCAAGGAACAGGAGTTTATTATTACTTCTATGATATTCAAATAGAAGGACCATCTGTTGCTTGTACAAGCGTTCGCGACACAGTTACTGCAACAGTTGGAAATGTTACAGGAATTAATAATACAACAGTTGAAAATACAATTGCTGTTTATCCAAACCCTGCAAACGGTCAAGTAAACGTAAGATTTGATGCTGCTATTGCAAATGGCTCTATCATTTCAATTACAGATGTAACAGGAAGAACAGTTTCTTCATCAACAATTCAAAATGTTGCACAAGGACAAATTGTTTCTTTAAACACCGAAAACATTAACGCTGGAACATATTTCTTAACCGTTAAAACAGAAAACAAAAATGTAGTTCAAAAATTAGTGATTACTAAATAATAAAAACTAAACCCAAAAACGCCTCGTCCAATAATGGACGAGGCGTTTTTTATTTCAATAAATGGTGTATTTTTGATTTGTAAATTATTCCGTATGAAAATTCTCAAAAAAGTTGGTAAGTGGTTTTTAATCATTTTAGTTGTATTAAACATTGCAATCCTTGTTTCTGGCAAAACCTATCTATACAAAGGCATAGCAAATACCTATTTGAAAGGCCGACCAGGCCCAAGTATTGATGAATATCAAATATTTGAAAACAGAGAAGTAAAGGCAGGGAGCTACCTTGCTTGGAAAAAATCTACACGTTTTAATTCATCGAAAATACCTGCAACACTCGAAAAAAACTTTACTGATTTAGGAACTGTTGCTTATGTAATTATTAAAAATGATTCCATTATTCATGAGCAATATTGGGATGGTTATGATGCTGACTCACATAGCAACTCTTTTTCAATGGCAAAAACCTTTGTTGGAATTTTAATAGGAGCGGCTATTGACGAAGGAAAGATCAAAAGCCTTGATCAACCCATTGGCGATTTTATTCCTCAGTTTAAAGAGGGGAAGAATGCAAACATTACCATCAAACATTTGCTAACGATGAGTTCTGGAATCAATTTTGACGAAGATTATGTAAACCCACTTGCTTATCCAGCACAGGCTTATTATGGCAGCGAAATAAAGGAATTAACCCTTGGCTATGAAGCGCAAGACGAGCCGGGGAAAACATTCAAATATTTGAGTGGAAACTCAGAGCTTTTAGGAATGATTATAGAAAAAGCAACGGGGAAAACGCTGAGCGAATACATGTCGGAAAAATTATGGAAACCCTTAGGCGCTAAAAATGCAGCGCAATGGAGCCTTGATCACAAAGACGGTATGGAAAAAGCATATTGTTGCTTTAATTCTAACGCCCCTGATTTCGCGCGCATTGGACAACTCTATTTAGATTCTGGTAAATGGAATGGAAACCAATTAATCAATCAAGAGTTTGTAATGAACTCAATTGTTCCTGCAGATTTAGCGGATGAAGGCGGCCGCAATCAACGCTATGGATATGCTTGGTGGTTAATTCCAGATTATAAAATGAAAAACATTTTCTATGCCCGAGGCATACTTGGACAATACATTTTATGTATACCAGAAAAAAATATGGTGGTTGTGCGCCTTGGTAAAAAGAGAGAAAAACCAACTGGCAACGAAACGCCAAAAGATGTGATGTATTATTTAGATGCAGCACTTGAAATGTATGGCAACTAATTGTTGTAATAAAAGATTTAAATCCATTTATGAAAAAAGATATTGCCCCTCCTATTGTTGAAGATATTGCTGTTGCTGTTGTTCAAGAGGAAAATGAACTTGCAGAAAAAATTTGGAATGTCTATTTAATTAATTTAAAAAAACAAGACATTGAGGGTGTTTTATCGACTTCACATGGTTACGGACTACACAACGGAGAAGAAGTAAAAACATCCACCCTCCGTCATTTTCTAGATGTAGTTAAAGCAAAAAGCTTTTCTAAAATAGAACCGATTGACGAATCTGTTTTTGGCTTAAACAATGAATATTGGGTTAGCTTTTTTCAAGATAATGTGATGTATGATAAAAAATACATTTTCCTTCCCGAAACAATCAAAGAAGAAAACTTTATTCTTGTTCCCTACATTAACAAAAAAGGGGTTTTGATAAAATAAACCTGTTTGTTTTTTCGTTAAACAATGGTCGCATTTTTGCACGTCCATTAATTACTCAACATAAAACTTAACGATGAAAGCATTTGTTTTAATTGTAGCTAGTTTCGCTTTTGTTTATACAAATCAAACAAACGAAAACATACCAGAAACCAATAAAAAAATTATTGCTTTTTGCGATAAGCAAATGGGCAAAAAGGTGGGGAAAGGAGAGTGTTGGGATTTAGCAGCAAGCGCTCTAAACGATGCTGGCGCCAAATGGACAAGTCCATATGAATTTGGAAAAGAAGTTAATGACAAAAAAGAAACTGTTTTCCCTGGCGACATTATTCAATTTGATGGAGTAAATCTAGTTTACCCCGATAAAAGCTGGAAGGGATTTGCAAAGCACACGGCAATCATTTATAAGGTTCTAAACAAGGGAGAATACAGCATTGCAGAACAAAACTCTAATGGTAAGCGCTTTGTAATCATATCCGACATTAATTTAAATTATATTAAAAAGGGTAAATACCAAATTTACAGACCTCAATAATTTTTCAAAAACAAAAAGCCTCGAGAACTAGTCCTCGAGGCTTTTGTCTTACTAAATAAAACTATTGGTTTACCCAGTGACCAAAATCGTTCGAATTTTGCATTGGTGTTGTTGTAAGTTGTGTTGCAGGCAAATTGTTTGCAGATAAATTCAACTCATACAAGTTACCATTGTTTCTTGCAACAGCATATTTTCCGTTAAAATAAACAGTGTTAAGTCCTGTTCCTGCAGCAATTCCAGATGTAGCAGTGCTATAAGTTCTGTTTTGAGCTGATAATACAGTTAAAGATGTTCCTGAAATGTTAAAATGCCAAGTAACAATTCCTAAAGCAGCATATACATTTGATTCAGAAGCAAACACCAATCTGTTTGTACCATCACCATTTGGAACAAATGTGATTGAACCCCATTTGTAACCATTTCCTAATGGATTACCAAATATGTTATTGTTATTTGGAGGATACGTCATAAGAACAGCTGTTCCTGGTGATGCACTATTGATACCATCAATACGGTAAAGCTTAACTGCATTACCAACTCTTGTTACAGCATAAACGTCTTTAGAAATTGGATCTACCTCAATCTCCTCGATTGGATAATTAAACAAAGTTGATCCGTTTAATAACACAGGAATTTCTTGTCCTGTTGTTGGTGTTGGGTATGCAATTCCGGTTTGAACAAAATTTAAATAAGTAACACCATCTGCTGCTTTATATGCAAAAACAATTAATTGTTTTGTTGCTGCACAGCCTTTAATTGTTGACGTTGTTAACCCTCCAAAAGCTTGCAAAACAGGCGCTGATTGACCAAAATAAGCGTTCGTTGAATAATACCCCATTTCAGTTTGTCCGTTTGCAGGATATCCATTGTTTGATACAATTCCTGAATAATAGGTTGGAGCTCTTCCTGGTTCCTCTGATTGTTCAACACTTGGTGTAGACACTGCTGCATCTGGTGTTAATGTTTCTTTTTTACAAGATGTTAATCCTAAACTTGATACAACAGCAATTGCCGCAGCAACAATAATCGTTTGTTTTTTCATTTTTTTGATTTTTTGTTTAAAGGTTAATTATTAATTTATTTTATATTCTTTTTGTTTGACGGGACAAATGTGTGGCAATTCTCAACCAAAAAAAGTACACATGTACCTTCGGAGGGTTTGAGTCAACCATCGGTCAAAAAAAAACAACCAACGGTAAACCGCTGGTTGCTTTTCAATTCAAATACTCTTTTGCTGTTATTGTAAATTCATGGTTTGCAAAAACTCGTCCTTCTTTCTACGTGCTATTTCTACTTGACTTCCGTCTTCCATTTCAACAAAATAACCATCTTGACGAACGTATTTTTTTACTTTTTTTATATTAATTAAATGGGATTTGTGCACCCTAAAAAATTCTTTAACTGGCAATACATCTTCATACTCCTTCAAATTTTTGGACACTACATATTTTTGTGCAGCAGTTAAATAAATGGTTGAATAGCTTCCGTCTGACTCAATGCGAATTATATCTGCCACCTGAAGGTACATTATTCCATCCTTAACAGGTATGCCTAATCGATTTTCAAAATCCAGTTTTCGGGTAGTTAAAAAATCAAGGTATTTAGTTGAATCTGGTTTTAAAAGCGCCTTCTTAACGTTCTCAACAGCTTGTTTTAACTCGTCAATGTCAATTGGTTTTAACAAATAATCCAAAGCATGGTATTTAATTGCTTTAATCGCATAGTTATCATAGGCGGTTGTAAAAATGACTTGAAAGTTTATTTTATCGAACTTTTCCAATAAATAAAACCCGTTGCCTTTGGGCATTTCAATGTCTAAAAACACCACATCCGGCTTTAATTTATTAATTAATAAAAAGCCTTCTTCTGCATTATCGGCCACACCAATAACTTCCACTTCTTTACAATATTTCTGAATGAGGGAAGAAAGTATTTCCTGGCCTTTCTTTTCATCTTCAACTATAATTGCTTTCATATATTAATCGATTGGTATAAAAATTTCTACTCTAGTTCCAATGGCATTGCATTCTTCATCATACAAATCTGTAATGGTTTCAGATAGTTTACTATTGTACAATTCATTAATAACAGCCAAGCGCTCCTGCGTTATGTTTGTTCCAAAGGATTTGTGTTCATCACTTTCCTTTGTTTCACCAGCCTTTACCCTTCCTACGCCATTATCAATAATGACGCACTTTATTACCTTTTCAATTTGGACTAGCTCAATTTTTATTTTGCCTTTTTGAGATAGTGGTAAAATGCCATGTTTCACTGCATTTTCAACATAAGGTTGTATTAACATCGATGGAATTTCTACTGCTTCTCGGTCAATCTTTTTATCAACAACTATTTCATAATCAAAGCGCTGTTCAAAGCGCATTGCCTCAAGATCTAAATATAATTCCAGCACTTTTAATTCTTCTGAAACAGTGATGGTGTTCTTTTCAGAATTATTTAAAATGGCTCGAATAAGCTTAGAAAATTTTGATAAGTAACGAATAGCCGATTCTTCATCCTTATTCAGAATAAAGTGTTGAATGGAATTCATCACATTAAATGTAAAATGAGGGTTCATTTGGGCGCGCAGCGCCTTTAGTTTTAAACCCATTAACACTTTGTATAGGCTCAGATTTTTTTCTTCCTCACGATGAGCTTTATTTACTCGATAACGAATTATAAAAACAACAATCAAAAAAACAAGAATTGTACAAAAAGCAAAAAACCACCACTTTTGCCAAAAAGGAGCCAAAATAACAAACTTTATTTGCACTTCGTTTTTGCTCCATGTTCCATCGGGATTTAAAACAGATAAAACAAACGTGTATTCATTTGCAGGTAAGGTTGTAAACTGGATCTCTCTTGATTCGGTATAATTCCAATCGGAATCGATTCCTAACATTTTATAGCGGTATTTTAGCTTTCCCGCATTTCGATAACCCAAACCAATAAAGCTAATTTTTAAATTGTTTTGGTTGTGCTCTAAACGATAGCTATTGTCTACTGCCTGCTCTATGTCATTGACCAAAACCTTATCAATATACAAGGGAATGGAAACACTTGTTTTTGTTGATTGGTTTGGATTAAAAAAGGTTAGCCCCTTGTTTGTTGCAAGCCAAATTTTATCATCAAACTTAAGTACATCGTTTATCTCATTTGATGCTAAACCATCAAAAGTTGTATAGTTTATGATTGTATATTGTTTGGGTTCGTTTTGTGAAAAATTAATTTTACTTAAGCCCTTGTTTGTTGCCGCCCAAACGGTATTTCCATCGGTACAAATTTTGTAAACATTGTCGCCACACAAACCCTTTTGTTCGTTTATCTGATAAACACGACTCTCGTCATAAATCAACACCCCCGAACCCTTGGTTGCAATTACTAACTTATTATCGGACATGTATTTTAGGTCCAACATTCGAACCGTTAAAAGCGAGTCTTTGTTTCCAAGGTATTCACTGATATTTGTTTTGGGGTCAAACCTCCACAATCCATCAATTGCGGCAAAAAGTAGTCGTTGGTTTTTATCCCACAATAGTGTGTATATTCTTTTTAAATCTTTTTCTTTTTGAAACAAGATTTCTAGTGGCTTATCCTTTTCTATTTTTCCTAGACCGTAGGAGCAGGCTAGCCAATACGTATCGTTTTCATCTTTTTGAATACTTCTAAATTTTATTATTTCAGAAGGTGAAATTTTGTTTTTTTTAAGCACTAAGCTTTTTAAATTTCCAGAAACAAATAATGCATCTTTTTCGTTGTCATAAAACATTGCAGACACACCATTTGGATACTCTCCTTTTTCATTGCAATCAAATGTTGTTGTTTCTCCGGAAGCATCTATTTTATGAACAAAACCCCTTTCAAGTCCAACATAAATAGAGGTACCGTCTTTTGTCAAACAATTTGTTCTGTTGTCTTTAAGTTTCGCGTCTTTATCATAATTTAATAACTGTTTTGAGGGGCTGTAATAAACCGCGCTACCTTCTGTTCCAAACCAAAAACCTTTTTCTTTGTCTTGAATAATTCCATTAACAGAAAGGTCTAAGAGATAATTTTTTTTCTTAGAAAAGTCATAGTCTGGCACAAAATAAACACCGCCTAAATAAAGACCCACCCAAAGATCGCCATCGCTATCTTCATAAATTGAATTGATTCGACTTGGAAATGCCTCGATGCGGTAATTGTTTTTTCCTGAAATAATAAAAAGCTGATTAAAGCCAGATATTAAAATTTTATTGCTTTTTGTTTTGATTACTCTGGCATTATTAGGAAGCTGGCTCATATCCTCCTTAAAAGACATTTCTCCCTTTATTAATTCTGTATCAAATAAAACAGAATACCTATCACGAAATCGATTGCCTGCATAAATGTAGGTTCCTTTAATGGGCTCCTTTATAACCAAACTATTTTTACTCGTACCCAGCTCCATTTTATGGGTTATTTTCCCATCCTTTGTGACTTCATAAATACCATCTGTTCCAACACCCAAAAAAACTGTTCCCTCTTTGTTTACACAAAAAGAAGTTTTTATTCGTCCATTAATTTGTTTTTGTAATTCGTCATTGTATTTGAATGGGTATATTTTTCCCTTGTAATAATAACTGAGTTTACATGAAATGGGAACAAACCAAATTCGCTCTTCAAAATCTTCAACCACCTCAAATACCGTGTTGTCGGGCAGACCGTTGCTCATCGAAAAATTTTCGAACTCATATCCATTAAAACGGCTAACACCATTGCCCGTTGCAAACCAAATATATCCTTTTGAATCTTGTTTTACTTGATAAACAACGGAACTAGCAAGGCCGTCCTCAACTGTATACTGCTCAAAAGAGGGGTGCGCATCTTGGCAAAAAGCAAACAATGCATTAAAAAACAAAAGAAGAAAAGCGTTTATGTTTTTTGTTTTTTTCAATTTCGTTTTTGTGTAATTTGTTTTTAAGGCCGCAAGTATAGTTGAATTTCGTCAGGGCCTATAACCTAAATTTGATAGAAATTTGGTTTGGGAGGGCCAGCAAACACACATCTTGCTGAAAACCAAAAGACTATATAGTCGAATAGAAATTAAACCTTTTTCCATTTCTTTTGTCTGTTGTTTGCAAAGCAAACAAATTACCTATCTTTCGTTCAACAAGTGCAAAAATTGACATTCGAAGAATTATATAACATTCACGCTCGCATGGTGTTTAACCTTGCGCTTCAGTATGTTCAAAATACAGAGGATGCCGAGGAAATTACTCAGGACGTGTTTGTTTCTGTGCACCAATCCTTTTCCTCCTTCAAGGGGGAATCGACTCTTAAAACGTGGATTTACCGTATTACAATCAATAAATCGCTCGACCACATTAAATCCAAACAACGAAAAAAACGGTTTGCTTTTTTAACCTCGCTTTTTTTTGATAATAGCAGCGATTTAAAACACGATCAACCAACATTTAATCACCCTGGGGTTCAGCTAGAAGACAAAGAATCGATTGCGGCTATTTTTAAGCACATTAATGACTTACCCGACAACCAAAAAACGGCACTAATACTTCATAAAATAGAAAATAAAACACAGGTAGAGGTTGCAGAAATAATGCAAACGAGTCCAAAGGCAATTGAATCATTAATACAACGAGCAAAAACAAATCTTTCTAAAAAATTAAACACAAACGAAGGATAAAAAATAGAACATCGTCAAACTTTTTAATAACTAACAAATGAACATAAACGAATTACATAAAAAAATTCAAGCTGTTGATGCTCCGCCTTTTTTGTTTACGCGCATTCAACAAAAAATTGAAAAGACCTATTCAACGGTTTTGCCAAAGAAATTTGCATTCGCACTCAGCCTTTCCTTTGTTTTTATTGTTGTTTTTAATGCTGGAGCGCTTGTATATAAAACAAAACAAAACAACAGTGTTGCAAATGTTGCCGAGTCAATGAACTTAATGCCAAACAACGATTTATATACACATGAATAAAGTTAAACTCCTCAGTATTCTATCTGTTGGTTTGCTATTAGCAAACATTACTTTGTTATGGTTTTTGTTATCAAACAAACCAAAACATGGTGGGCCGGGACCAAATGGCGGACCGCGAAACATCATCATTAATAAACTTGATTTTGATGAAAACCAAGTCAAACAATACGAATCGCTAATTCTGTGGCATCGTGATGAAATAGATAAATCACAAGAACAAATTGTTGTATTAAAAAACGAGTTGTATTCAACACTTGTTGATTCTAACGCAACAACAAAAGACTCGCTCATAAATAAAATTAGTGCGATTCAAAAAAACATTGAAACGATTCACTATAAGCACTTTCAAGATATTAAGAACCTGTGTAGACCAGATCAGCTGGTTGCTTTTGAAAAGCTAAGCAAAGAAATAGCAGCCCTTTTTGCGCCACCACATCCGCCAAAACGACCAGAATAATGAAGAAAATTGGCTTCGTTCTCCTTTTTGTTTTTCGTTTTCTTTCTTTTGCAGGGGCCCAATCCGATTCAACAATTACTGTTTCGTTCATTGTACATTACAATGAAAAAAACGTTGATTTAAGCGACTCTTCTTTTGTTGTAACCGATTCCAATCATTTACAAATTGATGCACTTCGATTCTATGTTTCCAATATTTGTTTTTTAAAAAATGGTACCGTTGTTCTTCAAGAAAAAAACAGCTTTCATCTGATTGACGCCTCCAACAAAAGCTCACAAACACTTTTTATAAAAAACAACAACACTTCCTTCGATGAAGTCTCGTTTAATCTCGGAATAGATAGCGTAACAAATGTTTCTGGCGCTATGGGCGGAGACCTTGATCCAACCAAAGGAATGTATTGGGCTTGGCAAAGTGGCTACATCAACTTTAAACTTGAAGGCAAGAGCGCTAATTGTCCAACACGAAATCATGCTTTTGAATTTCATTTGGGTGGCTACCAATCTCCTTTCAATTGCTTAAAAACTGCCTTTTTAAAGTCTACTAACCAAAAGAACATTGTTGTTGTTTTTGATCTAAATCAATTTCTTTCTTCCATTGATTTGTCAGCACAAAATAAAATCATGTCGCCCAACAAACAGGCGGTATTGCTTTCTGAACAGGCTATTAAATCATTTAAAATCATCAATCCATGAAAATAAAAACAGTTCTTTTTTTCTGTTTTTGCTTTGTTTTTTTTGCTTTTCAATTGGCAACCGAAAAGCCTTTTATTCTGCCCAAAGGGTGGCCCAAACCAACTTATGATTTTTCTAAAAACCCGTTAAATGAAAATAAAATTGAGCTTGGAAGAGCGCTATTTTATGAGCCAATGCTTTCCAGAAACAACATTGTTTCTTGTGCCAGTTGCCATTCTCAATACACTGCATTTACGCATGTTGACCATGCGCTTAGTCATGGAATAGAAGATAAAATTGGAACACGTAATTCTCCCGCATTAATGAATTTGGCTTGGCAACAGCTTTTTATGTGGGACGGGGCTGTAAATCACCTTGATGTGCAAGCCCTTGCTCCTATTGCTAATCCTGTAGAGATGGATGAAAATATTTCGAATGTTGTAAAAAAATTACAACACACAAAATACTATCCCAAATTATTTTACAAAGCTTTTGGCGATTCGGTAATAACCGGAGAGCATACATTAAAAGCCCTTTCACAATTTATGCTAACCCTCGTTTCACATAACTCAAAATACGACAGTGTAATGCGAAAAGAAACGGTGTTTACCGCACAAGAAAACAATGGCTATCTGTTGTTTAAAAAAAATTGCGCCTCCTGTCATACAGAACCGTTATTCACAAACAATGAATTTAAATCTAACGGACCGCCCATTGACACAACGCTTAATGACTATGGTCGATATGGAATTACAAAAAACACAAAGGATTCATTAAAATTTAAAGTGCCCAGTCTTCGCAATATTGAATTTTCATATCCCTACATGCACGATGGTAGATTTAAAAAACTCTCAGAAGTGCTTAAACACTACGCAACAGGTGTGATGCACAACCAAACGCTTTCGGAAGAGTTAAAAACCCCGATAGTCCTTAATGCAAATGAACGTGTTGATATTATTGCTTTTTTATTAACGCTAACAGATCGTTCTTTTCTATTTAATCCGAATTTTTCTTATCCAAAAAATCTTTTTTTAGAACCAACGAAGGATTAAAAAAAGTTCAGCGTCTATATTCTTAACCAACACTATAAAAACCCAACAATGAAACTAAAAAGCACCCTTTTTTCACTTTTAATTGGCGGCTCATTGGGCTTCGCTCAAACAAATCCTGCCATCTTGGAGTGGATGCAGAACTCAACAATAATGGGAAGCCACTATGTTAGCGGCAACTCAACAGCAATTAACGATAATGTATTAGCAAACATACAAACCGTTCAGTATTCGGCTTCTTCGGTATATGTTACAACAAACGGTATTCCTGCATATACCACAGGTCCTTTTCTGGATGGTAATCCATCATTAGCAACCGACCAAAATGCTATCTTCAAATTTCCCTTAAACCCCGTTCAAAACACGGGAACGCCAACAGCGACAACAGGAGGAAACATTGGCGTTTTTGTGAATGGCGTTGCATTGTTCGATTATAGAGATGGCGTATCTTGGAAAAATTCAACAAGCTGCCTTTGTGGTGGCCCAATTGCGCCTCCTTGCACAGGAGACGGTGTTTGGAACAGAGATGCGGTAGTTGCAGAAAGAGCAGGTTTTGATTGTTCGAAAGGGCATCCTGCTATGGGCAACTATCATCACCATCAAAACCCAAGTGCCTATAAACTAGACTTAACAGTACTTTCAAACATTTGTACGCTTTACGATGCCGATGGTTTGTATGTAATCGACAGTACACAACACTCTCCTCTAATTGGTTTTGCCTACGATGGTTTTCCGATTTACGGAGCATACGGTTTTAAAAATGCCGATGGTACTGGCGGAATTGTGCGAATTAAATCAAGCTGGACGCTTAGAAATATTACCACAAGAACAACCTATTACACGGGCGCTAGCGTAACTGCTGGCCCAGCCGTAAGCGTAACTTATCCACTGGGTTATTTCCGAGAAGACTACCAATATACAGCACCAATTGCTTCTGATTATTTGGATGAACACAATGGTCGTTTTTGCGTTACGCCAGAATACCCGGCAGGTATTTATTGCTACTTTGCTACAGTTGATGCTAATTGGAATTCTGCTTATCCGTACGCAGTTGGACCAACTTTTTATGGAGTTAAAACAGCAGCAAAAGTTACTTCCATTTCAGAAAGCGTAACAACTTATACAGCGCCAACAATAGGTATTTCGGATGTTCAAAATGATTTGTTTGAAATGAATGTTTACCCAAATCCAGCAAACGATTTTGTTGCTGTGCAAATCAATGGAATTAACAAAGAAAACTTAAATGTGGAATTGTTTGATGCAACAGGAAAATTAGTTCAAAAAAGCATTATTTATCAAGGAAAAACAATTGCTTACTTTGATACACAAACGCTTTACAGTGGCATTTATTTTGTCAAAATTGCAGGATCAGAAGGCCTTGCAACAAGAAAAATTGTGATTCAAAAATAAACATCATCCCCAAGAAAATGAAAAAGGGCGCTCATTTGCGTCCTTTTTTTATATCCAACCTTTTAACCAGTAATAAGAAATAGCCGCATATTCGCGCAATACAAGCAGTTCATAATTCAAATAACTCCACATGTTATATCGCAAAGAAAGGCTTTTTACTCGGGTATCGTTTGTGTTTTCAAGGTCTTCAACCTTGCTTTCGTCTACAGGATTTTCGAATGTGGGCTCACCTCCTACTTGTTCAAACCCAACAGCAGCAAACGACTTAGCCGCTCGGTATGTGTGTTCGGGAGAGGTTACAATTAACACCGATAAGCTTGTTTTCCTTTTTTCATAACGTTTTGCAATGTTTTCTGCTTGTGAATGCGTATTAAAACCAATGGGTTCGAAACGAATTCTTGAAGTATCAATACCACGTAAAACCAGCTCGTGTGCCATTAAACTCAGTTGTCGCAAACTGTCTGTTTCATTAAAAGGGAGGGCAATAATGATTTCTGCAGCAGGAAATTTTGTTGCTGCTTTTGCTGTGTAATAACAGCGAATTAATCCATCTGGACTTGGCATTCCGCTTCCTCCCAACAACACAATTAATTCGGGTTGTTTTTTTAATTTGGGGCTCGATGTTCCCAGCCAATGATAGGCGTAATAAGGCAAATCGGTAAAACTCAAAAACAGCAACAAGGCAAACAAAACACCGTTGACAATAAAAAATTTCTTTAAAAATTTTTTGCCAAAATCTTTTATTACAGAGCTGTTGGGAAGGTTCATTTAGATTTTATCCAATGCTTGTTTTAAATCTTCGATTAACAAATCAGCGTCTTCCAACCCTATGTATAATCGCACCATGTTCCAAGGAAGCGGGTTTTCAAAACTTTTACTTGCCGCCAATGCGCACAATGGAAAGACCAATGATTCGTAGCCACCCCAAGAGGTAGCCATCAAAAAACGCTTCAAATTATCGCAGAATACCTCCATTTGCTTTTCATCCTTCACATCCAAAACAATAGAAAGCAATCCACCACCTTGTTTCATTTGTTTTTTTGCTAATGCCAACTGAGTATTTTTGGAGGAGAATGGGTAGTAAACAGATTTGATTTTGGGGTGGTTTTCTGCGAAATCAGCAACTTTTTTTGCCGACTCGGCACTTTTGTTCACCCTAAGCTCAAGTGTCCTTAAACCGCGTAAAATTAAGCCTGCGTCCTGTGGTGAAATAATGCTACCAATGGTCATGTATTCCTCAGCAAACATCTTCATAATACGCTCGTGTGTTGTGCAAACCACACCACACACCACATCGCTATGCCCACTGATGTATTTAGTACCAGAATGCACCACGATGTCTATTCCCATTTTAATTGGGTTTTGGTTTAGTGGTGAGTTATAACTGTTATCGATGATGGTGGTTATTCCTTTCGCTTTTGCAATTTTAGCAATGGCTTCAATGTCTTGCATCTCGAAAGTCAATGAATTTGGGCTTTCCAAATAAATCAATTTGGTGTTCTCTTGAATTGCTTTTTCAAAATTTTGGGCATCTCCCCCATCCACAAAAGTGTGTGTAACGCCATATTTTGAAAGATATTTGGTAATTAAATTGTTGGTCCAGCTGTATGGTTTTTTAACACACACAACATGGTCTCCCGCCTTTACTACGCTCATTACAGCTGCCGCGACAGCAGCACTTCCACTCGAAAAAACAAGGGCGTCTTCAGCGCCTTCCAATGCCGCCACTTTCTTGCGAAGCGTTGCTACTGTTGGGTTATAGCCTCTTGTATAAAAAGGATTTTCAAGCTCTTTTGTAAGTTTTTCTCGCATCTCAGCAACTGTTCTGAATGCAAAGTTTGATGATTGAAAAATTGGCGGAGCTACCGATCCATAGTATTCTTCGCGGTCTTCGCCCAAGTGATTTAAGATGTGTGAAATGTCCATTTTATTTCTTTTTAAAATATTGAATGTGTGTAGACTTTTTTTGATTTTATAATTACTTTTTAAAGATAAAATACACTGCTGCAATCAGAAACAAAAAACCAACGAAATGGTTCCATTTGAGGCTTTCGTTTTTAAAAAACAGAAGCGTAAATCCAACAAAAACGACCAATGTAATGGCTTCTTGAATCACTTTCAACTCAACCAAACTGAAGGGTCCGCCATTTTCCTTGTAGCCCAAACGGTTTGCAGGAACTTGAAAAAAGTATTCAAAAAGTGCAATCCCCCAGCTGATCAAAACGATGGAAATAAATCCTAAGTTTTCGAACCATTTCATTTCTTTGAATTTCAAATGACCGTACCAAGCAAACGTCATAAATGTGTTGGATAGGATAAGCAAAATGATGGTCCAAAGTCCTCGCATAAAAATTTCAGATTTGGCTCAAAAATAATCTTCCTTTCGAAAACATCTTCTTTTTTGTGCAAAATTTTGTTCAAAATCGCTCTAAGCACCGTATTTATTGGATCTCAGAGGATGTCCAAAATCTTCGATTTAAGACACTTTCTTCTGGTTTTTGACCCACAATACTCCAGCGCTGCCTTAGATGATTTTCTGCCTTTATTTACCCTTTTCTTGTCTTTTTTTACACATATGTGCTTAACAAATTGAATTTCTTCGTTTTCGCTATTTTAAAAAAGCCAGATTATTTTTTTTCCATAACAATCTTAGGCGATAGCAATTTTGTTTTGTATTCAGAAATACGAAGCGGTAATTCTTATTTTTCAGAATCAAATTTCTATTCTTTTTTATATCTAAACTATTTTCAGCAAATTAAATTGTAGGTCTGATCTGAGTATTTTTTAATACAATTTAACTACTTCTTAATTTCTATTATTTAATTTCTGAGTTCTTTTTCTTATTCTTTTTTATGCCTAATAGTAAATAATTATTCACTGATAATTTAATTCTCTATAAGAATTTCCTTATTATTTCTTTTCACTTATAGAATATGTTTACTATGAAAAGCTCAGCATTTTTCATTTCGCTTTATCAAAATTAGAATATGTTCCATGTGAAACATTTCAGAAAAGGATAGTAATAAAAACAAAAAAGCCACTCCAAATGGAGTGGCTATATTCAAAAGATTAAAACCGTTTTATTTCCGAATTAGGTATATCTGACTAGAAGAAGTCTTACCTGTTTTAAGCGCAGCCAAGTTTGATCTTAATCCGTTCCACGTGGAACGTATGATATTTGTCTTACCTGTTTTAATCTTTTCGCTTAGCATTGATACATAAAAGGAATCGAATATCATTGGTAAAATGCGGAACACTTTCATTCCATATTTCTTAAATAATGAATCGATATCATTAGGAGTAAAATGATAAAGGTGACGAGGAACATCATAAGCTGCCCAGTGCTCTTTGTATATTTTAGCATCTAGGGAATTACAGTTTGGAACAGCGATAATGATTAATCCATTTGGCTTTAATAATCGTTTTAATTCTTGAACACGTTCGTTTAATTTAGGTACATGTTCGAGCACATGCCACATCGTAATTACATCAAAAGATTCATCCAGCAAAGAAGATAATTCAGATTCTGGAAGCACATTTAGGCTATAGTTTTTGATGGCCATATTGCGTGCATCCGAATCTGGTTCGATACCCATTGAGTCCCATTTAGCACTTTTCATCGTATTCAAAAACTCCCCTGTTCCACATCCAATGTCTAAAATTTTCCCAGTCTTATAATGCTTAGAAATCAATTGTAGTTTCTTTAATAAAGTATATTTTCGAACCGACTGATAGGTTGAATTAATAAAACCTTTTTTGGTATTTGAATGAGATACGTAATCTTCCGATTTATAATACCTTCCTAAATCTTGTGTTTCGGGACGAGGGTTGGTGTACTTAAATCCACAGGATTCACATTCCACAATGTTGAATGTTTCACGTGAAACAGTATGGTCGATGCAAGCCATAAAATACTTACTTCGGATTGAATTACAAATTGGACATTGTTCTAAATTTTCCATATAAACCTTTTTGTTCCACGTGGAACTTAATACATATATAAGGTATATAAAGTGATTGTTCCACGTGGAACTATCTACCAAGGTATACCATTAAAATTGAAATATCGGACGGAGTGATTCCGGAAATTCGGGATGCCTGACCGATTGTTCTTGGACGAACTTTTGTTAATTTTTCTCTAGCTTCAGCTGATAAAGATGTTAGCCTTTTATAGTCAAAATCATCGTGTAAAACCAAATCTTCTAAACGATTTTGTTTGTCAACCAACTCATGTTCCTTTGAAATATATCCCTCGTATTTCATTAAAATTTCGGCCTGCTCTATACTATCCAAATCATACTTCGAAATAAATTCTTTCACTTTTGGAGAGTTCAAAGCAAAGTCCAAAAGTGTAATTGTCGGACGAGTTAACACTCCAAACATTTTAACTTTTTGAACAATAGGAGAGGAGCCAATTAATTCCAAAGCTGGATTTATTTCTTCGGGATCTATACTTTCTGTCTTGAAATATTTAATTATTTCTTGCGCATTTTTAATCTTTTCATTCACTCGGTTCAAACGTTCTTGAGAAGCTAAACCAATCTCAAATGCTTTTGGAGTTAAACGAATATCTGCATTATCTTGACGTAATAAAATACGATATTCTGCTCTTGAAGTAAACATTCGATATGGTTCTTCAGTTCCCTTTGTAACCAAATCGTCAATTAAAACACCAATGTATGCTTCTGATCTATTTAAAATAAATGGCTCTTTTCCATTAATTTTTAAGTGAGCATTTATACCTGCCATTAGACCTTGACAAGCTGCTTCTTCATATCCAGTTGTACCATTAATCTGACCAGCAAAATATAAATTCTCAACCAACTTTGTTTCTAATGTTAACGCCAATTGTTGAGGCGGAAAATAATCGTATTCAATTGCATAACCAGGACGGAACATTTTTACATTCTCAAATCCTGGTATTTTTTTCAATGCTTTGTATTGTACATCTTCAGGTAAGGAAGTAGAAAATCCATTCACATAAATCTCAACCGTATTCCAACCTTCGGGTTCTACAAAAACTTGATGACGATCTCTTTCAGCAAAACGAGTAATTTTATCTTCAATACTTGGACAATATCTAGGACCTAAACCTTGAATACGACCAGTAAACATAGGTGACTTTTCAAACCCCGTTTTTAATATTTCATGTACTTCAGAATTTGTATAGGTGATATAACATGGCATTTGCATTTCGGGTCCGTTAGCAAAAGCATCTGTTTTTTTCTTTCTAAACTCAAATTGATTTACATCCATAAATGAAAATTTAGCAGGATTTTCATCGCCATGCTGCACTTCCATTTTTGAATAATCTAATGATCTACCATCCACTCTAGGAGGAGTTCCAGTTTTCATTCTACCAGCTTCGAAACCTAATTGAATTAATTGTTCAGTAATTCCAGTACTCGCTTTTTCACCAGCACGGCCTCCACCATATTGCTTTTCACCTAAATGAATTACTCCGTTTAAGAAAGTACCGTTTGTTAAAACAACAGCCTTTGCTCTTATCTCAACATCCATTCCTGTTACAACACCACACACTTTTCCATTCTCAACCAATAATCCTTTTGCCATATCTTGCCAAAAATCAAGGTTAGGAGTATTCTCCAACATTACTCTCCACTCTTCCGCAAAACGATGACGATCACTTTGTGCTCGTGGACTCCACATAGCTGGACCTTTGGAACGATTTAACATTCTAAATTGAACTGCAGTTCTATCGGTAACAATACCGGAATAACCACCAATTGCATCGATCTCTCGAACTATCTGTCCCTTTGCAATTCCACCCATTGCTGGATTACAACTCATCTGCGCAATGGTTTGCATATTCATTGTAACCAATAGGGTAGATGAACCCATATTAGCAGCAGCAGCAGCGGCTTCACAGCCAGCATGACCTGCACCTACAACAATTACATCGTATTCTTTAAACATTATTTATAGAAAATTAAAAAGAATAATCCAACCCACATAACAGCAAAAAATGCGGTATAACTAACAATTTGCTTAGTTAATTTCGCATCTTTCTTAATAAAATAAGCATAAGAAGCCCAAACCATAGAAGCAAAAACAAGAATTAAAGGAAATATTAATCTCATGATAAAAATTTTTCAAAGGTAGATAAAATAATAAATTATAACCTAAAAATAAATTATAAGTACTTGTAAATCAAAATATTATATAAATTATAAGCCAAATTTAGCAGATAATTCAAGCATTTTTTCAATCGGTTTACGAGCTTTTTCAATTAAATCTTTATCCATCAAAATCTCTGGTTGCTCATATTTTAAACAGTTATAAAGCTTTTCCAATGTATTTAATTTCATATGTGGACAATCATTACAAGCACATGAATTGTTTGGTGGAGCCGGTATAAATGTTTTATCAGGATTTTTTAACTGCATTTGATGTATAATTCCTGCTTCTGTAGCTACAATAAACTCTTTAGCAGACGATTTAGTAGCATAGTTAAGTATTCCTGTAGTACTTCCAATATAATCGGCTATATCCAACAAATTCGCTTCACATTCAGGATGTGCTAGTAATAAAGCTCCTGGATGTTGATTTTTTAATTTAACAATCTTTTCCAACGAAAATATCTCATGAACCATACAAGCTCCATCCCATAAAACCATATCACGACCCGTTTTTTTCTTGATATAAGCACCTAAGTTCTTATCGGGTGCAAATATTATCTTTTGATCTCTAGGAAGACTCTCAACAATTTGTAATGCGTTAGTAGAGGTACAAACAATATCTGTATGTGTTTTTAAGTCGGCAGTACAATTGATGTACGAAATAACTAAATGATCGGGATATTGTTTTTTAAATTCAGCAAACTTATCTGCTGGACAAGAATCTGCTAATGAGCAGCCAGCTTTTAAATCCGGCAATAAAACTTTTTTTGTAGGAGATAAAATTTTAGCTGTTTCAGCCATAAAATGAACCCCAGCGAAAACAATGATATCAGCATTCGTTTTTGCAGCTTCTTGCGAAAGACCTAAACTATCACCAATGTAATCGGCAATGTCTTGAATATCGGCATCCTGGTAATAGTGGGCAAGAATGATTGCATTTTTTTCTTTTTTGAGTTTGTTTATTTCAGCGAACAAATCTAGTGATAAATCAATTGGAATATCAAGAAAACCTTTTGTTTGCAAATCATCTCCCATAACAATAATATATTTTAATATTTAATTTTAAATAAAATTTGTTGTTGTTATTGGTCTGTTAGTTTAGTGTAAAAAATGTTTATTAAAACATTGCATTTATCATTTATAACAGTTCATTAACAGTAGTTAAGAAGTTGTTACGTTCTAACTGTTTGAAGCATAACTAAATCAATCTTTATTAACAGAGTGTTAGTATACTTGTTACCTAATAACTTCTTTGCAAAAGTACTGTTAATTCCTTTATAAAATTGTTCATTCATTGTATAAAATACTTGTAAGTTTTTGTAGGAAGTATGAAATATTAATGCAAGCGATATAATAAATTAACAATGCAAGAAAAATCTTCTACACATTAATAACAGAACCTTTTATTATCAACACTTTTAATGTTAATAAAATAAAAACTAGAGTGTTAATTATCAGCACTTTATTTTTGAACTTTACAAGCGTGTTAATAGCTGTTAATAACCTTAAATATTTACAAGCTAAAAACAAAATTTTCGCGGGCTACGCCCGAAATCAACAAATTGTAAACAAATTTAACAAAGCCGCATAAAAAAAGGTAATTAATAAAAGCAAATTTATGAGCAAAATAGCAATCGGTTGTGACCACGCAGCTTTTCAATTAAAAGAGAAAATAAAGGTTTATCTTCAATCAAAAGGTTTTGAAGTAAAAGATTTTGGTTGTTATTCCGAAGAGCGTGCTGATTATCCCGATTTTGCTCATCCTGTGGCAAACGCAGTAGAAAGCAAAGAATTCGATTTTGGTTTGTTGATGTGTGGTAGCGGAAACGGAATAAACATGACAGCCAACAAACACAAAAGCATTCGCTCGGCACTATGCTGGAATGCCGAAATTGCGGAATTGGCTCGTTTACACAACGATGCAAATATTTTAACCCTACCTGCACGATACATCACCGAAGAAGAAGCAAAGAAATGTGTGGATATTTTCTATTCAACAGCATTTGAAGGAGGAAGACATACCGACAGAGTAAATAAAATAAGCGGAGGGTGTTAATGCAGAAAAAGAAAATTCAAATAGTACGAAGTGTAGTTGCTTTATTATTCGTTTCAATAAGCCTTTTTGCCCAGAAAGACACGACCGCGATACGCTATTCGAAAGTGATTACGGCAGATGTATTAGAAAACCATTTAACAGTAATTGCTTCTGATGCTTTTGAAGGAAGAGAAACAGGTAAACAAGGACAAAAATTAGCGGCCGATTATATCCAAGGACAATTCAAATCATTTGGCATTCCTCCTTATAAAGAAGACACTTATTACCAAACCTATTCTTTGCAAATGGTGTTGCCAAAGGCGGCTGAAATAAAACTCAAAGGAAAATTTCTGGAAGCGAAAAAAGATTTTTACCATTTCCCCGGCTTAAGTGAACAAACCATTAATGCTAAAGAAGTGCTGTTTTTGGGTTATGGTATAGAAGAAAAAAATTACAACGATTATGCGAATAATGATGTGAAGGATAAGGTGGTTATGATATTGAGCGGAGAACCTTATAAACAAGACGGAACATCTATTATTAGTGGAACAAAAGAGGCTTCGTTATGGACAACGTATTATAAAAATAAAATTCAAAAAGCACGCGAACAAGGCGCAAAGCTATTGTTGGTGGTGGTTGAGGATGTTCCAAAAAATGTAGAGAAAAATAAACACCGCTTGGAATCAAGCTCCTTAAAGCTTAATAATTCAGGAACCGAAATGCCCGTTATTTATATTTCCACTGAAGTTGCCAATACTATTCTGAAGAAAAAAACGGTAGAAGAATTAAAAGCCACCATTAGTAAAACGGAGCAAACACAAGCCTTTAAAGCAAAAACCGAGCTGAACATTGTCATAAAAAACCTTACCGAAAAAGTACTTGCTGAAAATGTTTTGGGCTATGTAGAAGGAAGCGATTTAAAAGAGGAGTTGATTGTAATCACTGCGCATTACGATCATTTAGGAAAAGAAGGCGATGTGGTATTTAATGGTGCGGATGATGATGGTTCGGGAACCGTAGCGGTTATAGAGCTTGCTGAAGCATTTGCAAAAGCGAAAAAAGAAGGACATGGTCCGCGTAGAAGCGTGTTGTTCATGACCGTTTCGGGTGAAGAAAAAGGATTGTTGGGTTCGGCTTATTATACCGAAAACCCTGAATTTCCCCTGAAGAACACTGTTTGTAATTTAAACATTGATATGATTGGTCGCTTAGACGAAAAGCACGCCAACAACTCCAATTACGTGTATTTGATTGGGTCGGATAAATTAAGCTCGGAGCTGCACCAAATAAGCGAAAAAGCAAATAAAACATACAGCAATTTAGAATTGGATTATACCTTCAACGATGAAAAAGACAAGAACCGTTTTTATTACCGTTCGGATCATTACAACTTCGCAAAAAATGGTATTCCAGTAATCTTTTATTTCAACGGTGTTCATGCCGATTACCACAAGGAAACAGATGAAGTAGCTAAAATCGATTTTAATAAAATGGAAAAAATTACTCGCTTGGTGTTTTTCACCGCATGGGAATTGGCGAATAGAACAGAGCGAATAAAAGTAGACAGCAATAAAAAATAAAAATTGTTGATTGTTGAGGGTAGATTGTAAAAACAAAAAGGTATGTCAAAAGCATTAGAAGCATTTTTAGAAGCATCGGAAATAAAGGCGTTTGATGCGGATCACCGCAAAACGATTAATTTCAATATTGCTCAATACGATAAAAAAGTGTTGGAGGGAAAAGAGCAATTTTCGAATTTGGAATTGGCTCGCACAAGAGCGGCTGAGCGCAAACAAAAAGCGGTTGACAATCTTGAAAAATACTTGATTGAGTTTGAAGGCAATTTTATTAGAAGAGGAGGAAAGGTAATATGGGCGCAGGATGCAGAAGAGGCGATAAAAGAGAGTTTGCAAATCATGAAAAAGGCAAATGCCAAAACCGTGGTAAAAGCAAAGTCGATGACTACCGAAGAAATTGATTTTAATGATGAATTAAAAGAGGCAGGAATAGAAAGCATAGAAACCGATTTGGGTGAATACATTGTACAAATGCGCGATGAAGCGCCTTACCACATTGTAACACCAGCAATGCACCTTTCAAAAGAAGATGTTGCAAAAACATTTCATGAGAAAAAACAAACACCACTTGATTGGACACCAGAGCAAATAACAACCTATGTGCGCCTTCAATTGCGCGAAAAATATAGCAAAGCAGAGGTTGGTGTAAGTGGAGCAAACTTTATTATTGCCGATGCAGGAGCAATTGCAGTAACCGAAAACGAAGGAAATGGTGTGCTTTCCATGTCGTTTCCAAAAGTACAAATTGTGATTGTGGGCATCGAAAAAGTAGTGCCATCTATAAACGATTTAGAGTTGTTTTGGCCACTTTTAGCAACACACGGTACCGGACAACAAATGACGGTATATAACACCATTTATAGCGGTCCAAAGCAAGCTGGTGAGGTAGATGGTCCAGATGAAATGATTGTGATTTTATTGGACAATGGAAGAACAAACTTATTAGCAGAAACAGAACAACGTAGAGCGCTTTCGTGCATACGTTGTGGCGCATGTTTAAATGCTTGTCCGGTTTACCAAACGGTAGGCGGACATAGTTATGGAACCACGTATAGCGGACCAATTGGATCCGTGATAACACCTTATTTAAAAGACACAAACGAGTATAAACATTTAAGTTTTGCATCCACACTTTGTGGAAAATGTACCGATGTTTGCCCTGTAAAGATTGACATTCACAAATTGTTATTGTTGAACCGTGCTGATTTTATTAAAAAAGGATTGACTACAAAAACCGAAAATTGGGTTTGGTTTTTCTGGAAAGGTGCGATGCTAAAACGCAGCAAAATGGATAAAGGCGGAGCAAAGTTGAAAAACTTTATGTTAAAACAATTCTTTAAAAAGCAATGGGGCGAACGTAGAGATTTACCACAAGTAGCACCCAAATCATTCAATCAAATTTGGAGAGAACGTAAGGGGATGAAGTAGAATAAAAGAGAAATTAATTAAAAAAAAAGCCCCAAGCAACACATTGCTTGGGGCTTTTTTGTTTATTGGATTTAGTTCCAGCCTCCTCCCAAAGCTTTGTAAATTCCAATTTTTGCATTCATTTGTTTTGTTTTAATTTCAATCAACTCTAGTTTTGATTCTAGCGCTTCGCGTTGTGTTAACAACACTTCCATGTAATCTGCTCGTGCCGATTGGAATAGGTTGTTGGATATACCAATCGATTGATTTAGCAAATCAACCTCTTTTGATTTTACATCATAACTTTTTCCAAAATTATCAATCTTTGAAAGCTGATTAAGCACATCGATGTGAGCATTTAAAATGGTTTTTTCATAATTATAAACCGCTTGAATTTGTTTCGCGCTTGCAGTATAATAGTTTGCTTTAATGGCATTTCTATTTATCAAGGGAGCCACCAAATCACCAGCAAGCGTATAAATAATCGACTGGGGATTAATTAATACAGAAGGATTAAATGCTTGAAAACCTACACCCGCAGTGATTTTGAAGGATGGATAAAAATTAGCACGAGCAACCTTTATATCCAATTTAGCAGCAGCTAAATCCATTTCTGTTTGTCTGATGTCGGGTCTGTTTATTAGCAGTTGCGAAGGAATCCCAGCTTGAATAGAATCGGTAGCCAAATCGAAAAACGATTTCCAATTGCGTTCAATTGGTTTTGGAAAACGACCGGTTAAAAAGTTAATTCGGTTTTCAGTTTCTACAATTTGCTGCTTGATACCGTACTGAAGATTTTGGGTGTTCAGTAATTGTGCTTCAAACCTGTTTACAGCAAGCTGCGTTACTTTTGCTGCATTTTTTTGTTCCTTTATTACCTTGAGTGCATCGCTTTGAATTTGCATGTTCTTTTGCAAAATATCGAGCATGTTGTCGAGTGCCATTAGCTCGTAGTAACTATTCGAAATTTCAGCAATTAGGTTTGTTACCATAAAGTTTTTGCCTTCAATACTTGATAAATACTTGTAGACAGCTGATTTTTTAGCGTTGCGCAATTTTTTCCAAACATCGATTTCCCAAGAGGCACCAAGTCCAAGCATAAAATCGGATTGTGATTCAATCGCTTCGGGATTGTTTGTTACATTTAAATTGTCTTCAACGCCCCCTCTCCAAGTGTATTTACTAAGCTTTTCTAGACCAGCAGCACCTTGTAAGCCAACAAAAGGAAGGTATTCTCCTTTGCGCGCCCTTACCTCGTTTTTGCTGATTTGAATTTCTTGCAGCATGATGTTTAGCTCTTGATTATTTTTTAGAGCAGTATCAATGAGTGCAATTAAGTTGGCATCCGAAAAATAATCTTTCCACTTTATTTTCGCGATAGTAACAGTGTCCTTCGAGCTGTTATAACTCGAAGGAACTTCTTTGTTTAGCGTTTTTGTGTTTTTTAGAACAGGAACACAGCCCCCTAAAAAAGCAGTTATTAGAGCAACAACGAGTGCTCTGTTAATTATTTTTGTTGTCATTTTTGTTTAGCGTTTTTGTTACGATTTCAGTTACCCTTTGTGTAAACGACTCTTCTGAATTGCTTTCCATAATGTTTTCGGTTAATGGGTTTTCGTCTTCTTCTTTTATTAATTTTCTTCCTTCCGACATTTTTGCGAAAATGTAATACAAACCCGGAACGATGATTACACCAAATACGGTCCCGAATAACATCCCTCCAAGTGCCGATGCACCAATGGTGTGATTTCCTACAGCACCCGGTCCTGTTGCTATTACCAAAGGAATTAAACCAGCAATAAAAGCAAAGGATGTCATAAGAATTGGTCGGAAACGTGCTCGTGCTCCTTCAATTGCCGATTCGTAAACGGAGGCTCCTTTGTTGTGTTTTTGAACAGCAAACTCAACAATCAGCACGGCATTTTTACCAAGTAATCCCGTAAGCATAATTAAACCTACTTGTGCGTATACATCATTACTTAATCCCATCACTTTTAAAAGCATAAAGGATCCAAATATTCCAGGGAATATTGAAAGCAATACAGCAAGAGGCAGCAAAAAGCTTTCGTATTGAGCCGATAAAACCAAGTAAACAAAAAGTAAAACCACCATGAAAATATAGAGCGCTTCGTTTCCTCTTCGTGCTTCATCGTACGACAATCCTTCCCATGCAATATCATATCCTTTTGGCAACGACTCTTGAGCAACCTCTTTGATTGCTTTTAAGGCGTCTCCCGATGAATAGCCTGGTGCGGGCATTCCATTGATTAAGGAAGATGTATACAAGTTGTAACGAGAGATCTCATTTGGACCTTCGGTCTTTTTAATTTTCATAAAGGCCGAATAAGGAACCATTTCATCGCGATCGTTTTTTACAAAGAAATTTAAAAGATCGGAAGGCTGTTTTCTGAATTCAGGAGCAGCTTGTGTATACACTTTGTAATAATTGTTGAATCGAATAAACCCTTGTTCGTAAGTACTTCCAATTAATACATTCAGGTTTTCCATTGCTTTTCCGATAGAAACACCTTTTTGCATTGCCAAGGCATTGTCGACAAGAAGTTCGTATTGCGGATATTTTGCAGAGTAAAACGCAAAGATTCCGTTCAACTCTTTTCTTTTTTTCAAGGCATCAACGAAGTCGTTGTTTACTTTATCGAATTCCTGATAATCGACATCGCTACCTTTGTCCAATAAACGAAGAGAGAAGCCATCAGAGGTTCCATAACCAAGAACAGCAGGTGGTTCAAAGTATTCTACAACAGCAGGAAGGTCTTTTGTTTTTTCTTCCAGCTCTTCAATTATTTGTTTGACATTGTGCTCTCTATCTGCCCAATCTTTTAGGTTAATCAAACATGTTCCTGCGTTTGAACCGCGACCTTCCGTTAAAATTTCAAAGCCCGCAAGAGAAGAAACAGATTGAACACCGTCTACTTCTTTTGCTATTTTTTGAAGTTTTCTGGATACTTCATTCGTTCTTTCAAGTGTTGTGCCCGGAGGGGTTTGGATGATGGCATAAATTTGACCTTGATCTTCGTTGGGAATAAATCCTGTAGGAAGAATTTTGGTTATACCATAAATACCCGCCACAAAAATTAATAGGATTCCCAAGGTAACCGCTTTGCGATTAACGATTCGTTTGAGCAGCTGGGTATATTTATTCGTAATCTTTTCAAAACCTCTGTTAAACCAATCTAAAAAGGTTCCTATGAAGGTTTTCTTTTTATGTGTGCCATGCATGTTTCTTAATATCATTGCACACAAAACAGGGGTAAGTGTAAGTGCAACAATTCCTGAAAGCACAATTGCGGTTGCCATAGTAATTGAAAACTGACGATAAAGAACACCAACAGGACCCGTCATAAAAGCAACAGGAACAAACACGGCAGTCATTACGAGTGTGATAGCGATAATGGCACCGCTAATTTCGCTTAACACTTTTTTAACCGCTTTAAAGAGCGATAATTTTTCTTCTTCCATTTTAGCATGTACAGCTTCCACCACCACAATAGCATCATCTACCACAATACCAATTGCTAAAACAAGAGCAAATAAGGTGATAAGGTTGATACTTAAACCAAACATTTGCATAAACATAAATGTACCGATGAGGGAAACTGGTACGGCCAAAATTGGAATAAGTGTGGAGCGCCAGTCGCCAAGGAAAATAAACACAACCAAGGCAACAAGGATAAAGGCTTCTAACAAGGTGTGAAGCACTTTGTCAATAGAGGCATCCACAAATTTGGATACATCGTAATTGATTTCATAATCCATTCCTGGAGGAAAATCTTTCTTTAATTCTTCCAGCTTTACTTTTACTTCTTCAATTACTTTGTTGGCATTGGTGCCCGAATTTTGTTTTAGAATGATGGAAGTAGAGGGATAACCATCTTTGTTGGAGTAAATATCAACGAATTCACTACCCGCTTCCACATCGGCAATGTCTTTTAGTTTTAAAATTTCTCCATCCGGATTTGCACGAATGATGATTTCCTTATACTCTTCGGGTTTGTTGTACCAACCTTTATAAGAAAGCACATACTCCAGCGATTGAGCTGTTTTTCCAGAACTTAAACCAACGCGACCGGGCCTTGCTATAACACTTTGTTCATCAATAGCTTTAAGTACATCTTCTGTGGAGATGTTATAGGCTCTCATCCTGTCGGGGTTTAACCAAACACGCATTGCAAACGAGCGACTGCCAAGCGCTTCAGCTCTACCCATCCCGCTTACCCTTTTAAGTTCGGGCAAAATAAAGGTGTTGGCATAGTTGAATAAAAACTTTTCATCAACATTTTTTTCGGTGCTGTAAAGATTCACATACATCAACATACTGGGCTGAATGGGAGTGATGATTACACCTTCTCGCTGAACCAAAGGAGGGAGGTTGGTCATTACCTGATCCACCCTTGATTTTACTCTGGATGCAGCAATGGTGGGGTCGGTTCCTGGTTCAAAAATAATTTCAATGGTTGCTTCGCTGGCGCTTGTTGCATCCGATAGAATGTACTGCATGCCTTGAACACCATTGATAGCTCTTTCTAAAATAGTTACTGTAGATTTAATTAATACGTCAGCATTTGAACCCGGAAACTCGATGAATATGCTCACCCTTGGAGGAGCAATATCGGGGAACTGGGCGACTGGACTTGTGTTCATTGCCATTAAACCAAGGAAAACGATTCCAAGGGATAATACAATTGCCAGTACAGGTCTTTGAATGAATTTACTAAACATGGTATATCGTTTTTAAGTTTATTGACTATTCAGCGTGTAAATTATTAAGCTCGTTTAATACATGTTGTGGGTTTAAAAAATCATAATGTATTTGATCGTTGTTTTTTACTTTACGCAAACCCTCTAAAAGAATTTTATCTTTTGCGGTTAAGCCTTCGGTAACAACATACATGTGAGGCATTTCGCCACCAATAGTGATTTGTCGTGCTTTTACAACATTCTTTTCATCAATTACATACACATATTTTTTGTCGAGAATATCGAATGTTGATTTTTGAGGAATGATGAGTGCATTTTTTAAAGAAATTGGCATCTCAATGTTGCCCGTTTCTCCATGTCTTAATATTTTGTTTGGATTTTGAAAAGTTGCTCTAAAAGCAATGTTTCCGGTTTCGTTGTTAAAGTCGGCTTCAATGGTTTCTATTACTCCCATTTGATCAAACAGTTGATTGTTTGCCATCTTTAATTGTACTTGTTGTAGGTTCTTTTCTTTTGCTTTGGCAGTATAATCAAGGTATTCCGACTCAGGAACATTAAAATATACCCACATTTTGCTATTGTCCGAAAGGGTTGTAAGCAACTCTCCTTCGTCAACAAGACTTCCTAATCGAACATTAAAGCGACCCATTATACCATCGAATGGTGCACGAATTTCGGTGAAGCCCAGATGTGCTTGTGCCAATGAAAGCTCTGCTTTTACTTTATCAAAATGCGCTTTTGCTAAAGCAAGTTCGTTAGAAGAAACAATATTGCTATCGGCAAGACGCTTTGTGTTTTTGTATTCAATTTCTGCAAAGTTTGCTTCGGCTTGTGCTTTGTTTGTTTCGGCTTGGTAAATCAAGGTCATGATTTGAAACATGAGCTCCCCTTTTTTTACAAACTGTCCTTCATCTACATAAATGTTTTGTAGGTATCCTCTTTCTTGGGACCTTAGTTCGATATGGCTAATGGAGTGAATTTGCGCCACATACTCATGAAAAATGGTGGTGTCTTTTTGTACCGGACTGGTCGCTAAAAACTTAGTTTCCTCTTGTTCTTCGTGTTTTTCACTAGTACAGCTTGTATAAAAAAACACGCTTGGTAAGCAAAGGAGAATGAATATTCTCTTCATAATAAAATGGATTTAGGTAAATGAATAAGACAAACAACTTCCGATTAAATTGGAAGCATTAAAAAGTTGATAGGCGCGAATTGCGCGCAAATCAAAAATTAAAGGTTAATTAAGAAAGAAAACTCTTCCAGGAATGGTAGAGAATAAATAGGGGAACCCTTGTGCGGTTCTGAAATGATTGGGTTGTTTGGATAAAACAACTTTTTAATGAAACAGAAAAATTGGACGAAAGCGCGGCAGTATAACCTATTGTAAAGGAGCTATAATCATCATTATAATCGTCTTCCAGCTCATTTTCATCAGGCGTATCGTTTTCATCTTGTGTAGGCGTTGATTCAAAAGGAAGATGAAAAGGCGAGTGAGAGCGATTGAATAAATCTTCGGATAGTCGACAGGTTGCTTCTTTGATAACCAGACGCTGTTCTCCCTTGTTATTGGCTAATGTAGCTGATTGTCCAATAAAGAAGAAAAAGCCAAAAAGGAAAACGAAGCCATACTTTAAAACTGCTTGCAGTAATAAAGAGCCTTGTTTACTCATTTTTATAGGACTTTTTTTTCTCAACATTTAGGATGCAAAGCTACAAACATATTTACAACAATTTAAAAAAAGAACGTCTTTTGTGGTATTCAAAAAACGCACGGTGCAAATTGCATCAAAAATAAAGCCGTTATTTTTTAATGGTAGCCCATTCGTGTTTGAGTAAGGAATAACACTCCGAATCTTCCATTTTACCGTTTACCAAATAGTCTTCGCGCTTAGTACCTTCTTTGGTAAATTTAAAGCGTTCTAACAGCTTTATGGAAGGAACGTTATCATTAGCAACCAATGCTTGCACGCGATGCAATTGCATCTGATTATAACCGAAATCAAGAACCTCCTTTACCGCTTCCGTCATAAAACCTTTTCGTTTGTCCGAATCGTTTTTCAGGTGATAATACAATTCGGCACGGTGGTGGGCTTTGTTCCAGGAATGAAAACCGCATTCACCAATAACTTTTCCGCTTGTTTTATCGATTAACAGAAAGTAAAACAATGAAACCCTAAAACTCTCCATTCCTGCCTCGTTCATTTCTTTCAAACGCTCGTAACTAGGATCATCTAGATTAAAAAACAAGAGCAATTCTTCTTTGCTTTTGGTTTTAAAGAGCTCGTTTATAATTGCAGGAGTAATGCTTTTGAGCAGTAACCGTGGGGTGTTTAGTTCAACAGAATTTATCATCCGTCAATTAAAGTTTTGATGCAACAGAGTTCAGTTCCTTTAAAAACGCGGTACTCAGCTCTTCGTTAACAATTCCTTTTTCCGAACTAAAATTTTCATTGAATTTTGGTAATGAAAACTGTCCGATGATTTCCCCGCCATGACGTGGAAAACGGTTCACAGCTGCTTCTAATGAGGATGCTCCACCACGAGCCCCAGGCGATGTTGCCACAAGAAAAAGCTTTTTGTTTTCGAATACATTTGCTTTTACGCGCGATGTCCAATCGAATAAATTTTTAAACGCTGCCGTAAAACCACCATTGTGTTCGGTCATTGAAATAACAATTAAATCAGCGCTTTCGAGCTTTTTAATAAAATCGGTAATGATTGTTGGATGACCACTTTCGGCTTCTAAATCGACTGAGAAAAGAGGCAGTGGAAAATCATTTAAATCTAAAACATCGATTGTATTTCCTTTAAATTGGTTTGCCACAAATGTTGCAAACTGTTTGTTGATGGACTTTTTACTGGTAGATGCTCCGAATGCGAGTATGTTCATGTTTTTAACTGTTTTATAAGTGTCTTTTTATGATCTTAAAATCTTCTCCATCTTTTTGCCTTTAGCCAATTCATCCACCAATTTGTCGAGGTAACGCACCTTTTGGGTTAAAGGGTTTTCTATTTCTTCTACACGATATCCACAAATTAAGCCTGTAATTAAGCTCGTATTCGCATTTAATTTGGCTTGCTGGAAGAATTGCTCAAACGTTATATTTTCGTTTATTAATTGCGTTATTTTTTTGTTATCGAAACCCGTAAGCCATGTTATAACTTGGTGTAACTCTTCTTTTGTTCTTCCCTTTTTTTCAACCTTTGTAACATAGTGCGGATACACCGATGCAAAAGTGATTTTTGCAATACGTTCGTTATGTGTGGCAGAGGTGTTCATGATCTTTAAAAAAATGTATTTTTCAAAGATAGGGGAAAAATGGATGTTGGGTGTAATTTAACCTAGATGGCATGGAGAAGGCTTAAAAATGGGAAAATACGAGCAAGAGCAGTTCGCAAATTTTTTTACTTGCACACTTTATTAAAAGTACAACTGTTTGATAAACTTACAAAAGCTTCTTTTAAAAAATTTAATTACTTTTTTTGTTTTGTGTGTGGTGGTTTTCGTTAGAATTCGTGTAGGATTAATCCTTTACAATCTTTCCTTTCTTGTACCAACCCTTCTCACTTTGAAGCTGATAAAAGTAAATGCCACGAGGTAAAGTCTCTGTATTTATAGTGGTTGAGTTTGTGAACTTAAACTGAAATATTTTTCTTGCTGTCATATCAAAAATGATTACCTCTGTCGGTTCATTATTCTCATTAAGAATTTTAATAGAGCTACTGAACGGATTTGGAAATATTGTTGGTGAAAAAGCCTTGTTTTCAGTGGGGCCATTAATTCCAACATTTATTTGAGGGCACCCAGTGGTGAACGGCATAAAGTTTATAAGTCCGTAAGAAAGGTTTTGGTTGCCATCATAAAAAGTTGAATGAATGAAAGCCGAGTCGGTTGAGCACCAACAGTTATTTGAAAGGTCAGCATTATTTTGGTGCAGCAGTTTAATGTTGTAAGCCGTATTATTACAAATTGTATTACCAGTAAAATTAATTGAGCCGTTGAAGTACGAATGCATTTCAACCCCAATATAGTTGTTAGTCACAGTATTATTAATAAAAGAATTATTAACAGCATCGAAGGGTCCACTTACTCCTTTGTTATTATTCTGAATGGTGCAACCAACAGTTGAACCGCCCGGTGTTAATGCAACACCTGTGTTACCGGAAAAGAAGCAAGTGTCAACGTTCGTAATTCCAAAAACCCCATTAACATTATTGATAAAAAAACTTTTACTTACTCTTGAATCAAACTGGCACCAAGACAATCCAAGGTTGTTTGATTCAAATTTACAATTCTCAAAAATTGTTGTTGGCGCTCCGCCATCGTTATTTACCTGATAGTTGTTAGCGAAAAAACAATGCCTAAAGATATAGGGTCCATGATAGGCTAAATCGAGGTTAACGAAATAATGAGCATATAATCCTTTGCAATATTCCATTGTAATTTGGTTGCCAACTCCAAGTGGATTTGTAGTACCGACTACCTTAATTCCTGCCCAAGCGCTTTGAGATGGCGATGTTAAATTTGAAGTGAAAGTTATGCTGTCTGTGTCATTGCCAATGGCAATTAACTTACCCCTTAATTCTAGTTCAACCCCATAATCGAATTTTATTATTACTCCGGGATTAATGGTCAAATCCACTCCGTCAAAGATAACGGTGTTGCCTGTAACAATAAATGGATTGCCTGTCGGTGACCAGGTGGTGCTCGAGAAAATTCCACCCGATATGTATGTTTGGGAAAAGCAAGAGAAGCTTATCATCAGCAACAGAAGTGCGAGTTTAATTTTTTTCATGATGTTTATATTTTTTTAATTTTATTAAACATTGCCGAGTGTCCTAACGTTTCGCAAGCAGGCGCAGGCGGTTTTTGAAAAACAGTCCACTCTACTTGCAGTTACTTTATTCAAATATACAAACCTTCCTTAGCGAAGGCAAATAAATTAAATTTCTGCGAAGCAGTCCTTGATTTATGCCGAAGCCCTTGCACGTGAGCCCGCTTGCGCTTGCTTGCTGTTAGTGGCTGTTATAAACCGATAATATCTGTGAGTCCTTTTATTAAGGTAGTAACACCGCTAATGGCAAGTCCCCATAAAACAAATCTTGCAGGTGATTCCGAATTATAAGAAAGTAGAGTAAATATAAAAGCTACAGCAAGAAATGAAAGTCCATATATAACAAGTTTTTTGCCTCTAGTCTTCTTGGAGTGTTTTCTCAGCGCGCTAATTTCATGAACAATCTTGTCGATCGTTTGGTCGTCAACTCCTTTGTCTGCGAATTGAAATTCAATATATTTATTGTCGTGCCCTAAAGCATACATTATCTTCGCTTCATTTAACAAACTGTCGTATTTTTCTTGTGTCGTCATAATTGCCACTAACTAGTATATACTCGTACTAAAAGTTCGCAAAGACATCCTTTTTGGGTGGATATACGAACCATTGTGTTGTTTATCAAATATAGAAAAAGATTGCAAATAATGAAAAAAGTTGAGTATAAAAAGCGTTACATTTCCCTTGTTTTGCAACCACTTTTGCAAATTTTTTTTGGTAATATATCAACCTATTTTTTAAACGAAAGTCCTTTTTCATTTAGTGCTTTTTGAAGAAAGGGTAAACTTGATTTTCCCATTCCATGCAATGCTAACACTTCCGCTTCGGAATATTTTGCTAATTGGGAAAGAGTTTTAATGCCTGCGTTTTCGAGCGCTCTACGAGCTGGCGCAGCAAGCAAAGAAAGAAATCCGCTTAATGGTTTTTTCTCTTTTTCGCATTGTGGACAAACCGGACAATCGCTGCTTTTTAAGAAAGAATGTCCGTTTTCACATACTCTGTAGTTCTTTTTAAGTTTGGCTTTTTCATGGCTTTCTTTCACTCTAAACTTGGTAATTTTTGTGACCAATGCAAGCGGTAATTTTTTATCAATAGGGAATTGAATGGCTCCTTTGGAAGTAACGTATTTTGTTAATTCATCTTTAAATGCAATAATTCCAGAAGGTGCAGGATAAAAACCAATGTGGTGTTTATAAGCCGCAAAATGAACCAGGTTGCCCATTAACTCAAAAGTAGGCATGCCGTATTTCATGCTTTCTGTTGCATTAGGAGCTGCCTTTTGTATGGTCATGCGCATTTGTTCCAAAAGCATTTGTGTTTCCTTCGGGAAGCTTAAAACGTATTCGTTGATGTTCGCGAATGTTTTCATTTATAATGATTCAACGTACTTCTTAAAATTGTTCAATATCGCTTGCCAGCCAGCTTGTTGCATCTCCACAGGGTTTTCGGTTTCGGCTTCAAACGTTTCAACCACTTTGGTGCTATTGTTATCGCCATCAAATGTTATTTTTACTTTGCGTGTATCTTCCATGGTGTATGAAATGTGTTCATGTGTTTTAAGGTCATTGTACACACCACCAAAATCAAAACCAAAGCTTCCGTCTTTTGCTTCCATGCGCGACATAAAGCTTCCGCCTACGCGTAAATCATTCTCTGCAATAGGCGCATGCCAATCGTCAGATGCAAAACACCATTGTGTAATGTGTTTGGGTTCGGTCCAGCATTCCCATACTTTTTGAACAGAAGCATTGATGGTAGCCTCCACTGTAATGTTAATTTTTTCCATAGATAATATTTGTTTTAGGGAAGGGCAAACATAAAATAAAAAAATGAAAAAGGAGGGATTCTAAAAAGTAGATTGGGTTGTTTTTATACCTTTGTTTTATGATAACATTCAACAACCAAGACATTTCTTTTACTCTAAAAAATAAAACGCTATTAAAGCAATGGATTAAAGCGACCATTGAAAAAAAGAAGCGCAAAACGGGAGATATCAATTTTATTTTTTGTTCGGATGAACATTTGTTGGGTGTGAACCAACAATTTTTAAATCACAATACCTATACCGATATCATAACATTTGATTATTCAAAAGAAGACGCCAAAATGCCGATTAGCGGTGATATTTTCATAAGCGTGGTAAGAGTAGAAGAGAACGCAAAAAAGTTCGGTAAAACGAAAGAAAATGAAATGCATCGCGTTTTAATTCATGGCACCTTGCATCTTTTGGGTTACAAAGACAAAACGAAAGCAACAAAAGCAGAAATGACCAAACAGGAAGATTTGTGTTTAAAGGATTTGGCGAAGAGATTTTAGATGTAAAATTACAGATTGAGGAATCTCTTTTGAACACAGAGGAACAGAGAACAAGGAGTTGTAAAGAGAGTTTTTCTGGAAGAGAATTCTCCTTTCAGACGAAAGGAGAATCAACAACCAATAATTATTTTTCTACTGCATCAACACCTGGTAAGCTGCCGCTTTCGATGTATTCTAACAATGCTCCACCACCAGTAGATACATAACTTACATCGTTTCCAAAATGATATTTATTGATAGCTGCAACACTGTCGCCACCACCAATTAATGAAAAGGCACCTTTTTTTGTTGCCGCAACAATAGCTTCTGCAGCCGCTTTTGTTCCGTGTTCAAATGAACTCATTTCAAAAACACCCATTGGTCCGTTCCACAAAATTGTTTTTGAATTCGCGATTACTTCTGCATAAATTTTTTCAGTTGCCGGTCCAATGTCCAAGCCCATCCAACCATCTGGAATTGCTTTGATATCCACTGTTTGTTTGTTGGCATCGTTTGCAAAATTATCAGCAACAATAGCATCAACAGGAATATAAATATTTACACCTTTTGCTTTTGCATCGGCTAAAATGTTTAATGCGGTTTCTAACTTATCCTCTTCAACAAGCGATTTTCCAATTTTTCCTCCTTGTGCTTTTACAAACGTAAATGCCATTCCACCGCCAATAATAATGTTGTTGGCTTTGTTGATCAGTTGTTCTAAAATCAAAATTTTATCAGAAACTTTAGCACCACCCATGATAGCGGTAAACGGTTTTTCCGAATCGGTCAACACCTTGTTAATGCTCGCTAACTCACCACTCATTACATAACCAAAACATTTGTTGTTTGGAAAAAACTGTGCGATGATTGCCGTTGAAGCATGCGCACGGTGCGCTGTTCCAAAGGCATCGTTTACATAATAGGTTCCCAATGTCGATAATTGTTTAGCAAAATCAACATCTCCCTTTTCTTCTTGTTTGTGAAAACGTAAATTTTCTAACAACAATACATCTCCCGCTTTTAAAGCGTTTGCAGCACTTGTGGCAACATCACCAATGCAATCGCTTGCAAACGCAACGGGTTTGTTTAATAATTTGCTGAGGTGATTTACAACATGCTTTAATGAATATTTATCAGTTGGCCCTTCTTTCGGGCGACCTAAATGTGACATTAAAATAACAGCGCCACCATCGGCTAAAATTTTATTGATGGTTGGTAAAGCTGCACGCATGCGTGTATCGTCTGTTACATTAAAATCAGCATCCAAAGGCACATTAAAATCAACACGGATTAATGCTTTTTGTCCCGAAAAATTAAAATTGTCAACTGTTTTCATAATCGCTTTTTGGTTTTGTTTGTTTCTTATTTTGAAAAAACAAAGGTTTCATTTAGTGTTGCAAAAATAACTTTTCTGCTCACATACAAAAATGATTTTTATAAACAGGATGATTTTTGAGGATGCCTAGTTTTTAACCAAAACAAAAGCATTTAAAGATGTTGCTATTAGCAACCAAACAGCATAAGGAAGAATCAAAAGACTTTTTATGCCCATGTTTTTTGTTCCCCACCAAAATAGTAGAAACACTACAATGGTCAATAAAGCGATGATAATTAAACCTGCCAAAACAAAATGATATTTAAAGAAAACGGGATTCCAGGCAATGTTAAGAACGACTTGAACAATGAAGAGGGAATAAAAAAATGCTTGTTCCGAAAAGGAATATTTTTTAGCAACCAAAAACATAAAAACAGAAAGACAAGTCATGATAAAAAACCATGCAGCTCCAAACACCCAGCCTGGCGGTGTCCAGGGCGCTTTGTTTTGAGCAATATACCATTCGTTGGTTGCGGGGCTGCCCATTAACAAGCCGCCAATAGCAAGCGCACCAAAGTTGATGAATAAAAAAAGGATAAGTTTATACATATAGATGAAACAAAAAACAAGCGTTAATGTTTATTATTTCTTTTTGCCTTGCGCCAATTCTAGTGCTTTTTTAATAACTAAATCGCGTTCTTGTATAATTGGGTAATACGTTTCGATGCCCCAAATATTACGCGAAATCAATGCTTTTAGCTGCGTTTTAATCAATGCAGCCGATTGTGCAATTTCTTTGTCATTGCGTTTTACACCGCTCTTTTCGGCATACGCCACAAACTCATTTAACAGTTGAGGTGTAATGCTAAAAGATTTATTGAAGGATTCAAACGTTTTGTATGCTTTTAGTTTAAGACGTTCTTTATCGCTATAGTTAAATGCAAAATCGTTAATCAAACCACCATAAATAATTTCACTTAAGTAAAGTGTTCTGCCTGTGGTATCAATAGGAACAAAGGCGTCTGGAATAATTCCACCACCACCATAAACAACTTTACCCCCTGGTGTTTTGTATTTTAAAGAGTCGGAAACTTTAATGCTATCAGCGCTTTCGAGCTCTCCATTTTTATAGCGCGCAAACTCTTCGTCATAATATTCATCCATACCATGTGTATAAGGCTTTTGGATGCAGCGTCCTGTTGGTGTGTAATAACGTGCAATGGTTAAACGGATAGCAGAGCCATCAGTAAAATCACTTTGTTCTTGAACCAATCCTTTTCCAAACGAACGTCTACCAATCAGCGTTCCTCTGTCGTTATCCTGAACAGCACCCGCTAAAATTTCACTGGCCGATGCAGAACCATCATCTATTAGAATAAATAAATTTCCATTTTCGAAACTGCCACGTTTGGTAGCAAAAAAGTCTTTGCGTGGACGAGCTTTTCCTTCGGTATAAACAATGCTTTTTCCATCGGGTAAAAACTCATCCGCAATATCAACAGCCGTGTTTAAAAAGCCACCACCGTTGCCGCGTAAGTCCACCACCAATTTTTGCATTCCTTGATTTTGAAGTTTTTCGAATGCCGCCATGTATTCATCGTAGGTAGTTGCAGCAAATCGACTGATTTTGATATAACCAACAGAACTTGCCAACATGTAAGAAGCATCAATGCTATAAATAGGAATGGTTCCGCGTGTGATGGTGAAATCAAGCAAATTCTTTTTGCCATTTCTTTTCACCGAAATTTTCACTTTGGTGCCGCCTTTTCCTTTTAGCTTTTCCATTACACCTTTGTTGGCAATCTTAATTCCGGCAATGTTTTTTCCATCCACCAGAACAATTTTATCGCCCGCCTGAACACCAACACCTTCGGCTGGTCCGCCAGGAATGGCAGCAACAACTCGTACGGTATCTTCCACAATGTTAAACTCAACACCTATACCTTCAAAGTTTCCTTGAAGTGGTTCATTGTTGGCTTGCAACTCTTCGGCACTGATATAACTTGAATGTGGATCTAAATTTTCTAAAAGCGAAATGATTGATTTTTCAACTAAATCGTCTGTATTGATGGTATCTACATATTCTTGATTGATGTATTGTAGCACATCTTCCAACTTCGACATTTTTCCACCACCACTTGCAACGGTGCGCTGACCGCCAGAAAGAAAGGTACTACCAATGAAGATTCCAAGAACTAAAACGACAGCAAAAATGATGGGCAAGTAAACGTAAAACTTAGGACGATTCATGAATTATTTTTCAGAGGGTTTTTGATAACGAACAACTTCAACACCAAATTTTTTCAAAAAGTCGACACCTTCATCGCTTGGTAAGCCTTTAAAATCGGCATAGGAATGCAGGTAAAAAACTTTTTTAATTCCAGTAGTATAAATTACTCGAGCACAAGAAATGCATGGTGATAGAGTAACATAAAGCGTACACCCATCAATGGTAACATTGTTTTTTGATGCGTATAAAATGGCATTTTGTTCGGCATGCAAAGCAAGTGAACAAGAACCTTTACTATCGCGTGGGCAACCTTCTTCGGGCCAAACCTCATCACAATTGTGTGTTCCTGCTGGCGGTCCGTTGTAGCCCAATGAAACAATGCGTGTTTCTTTTGTAAGCACAGCTCCCACTTTTGCTTTTACGCAATGTGCACGTTTTGCAAGGCTTTCCGCCAGGTCCATGTATATATCATCAAAACTCGGTTTGCTCATAAATGCGAAATAATTTTAGGGAAATCAAAGGTAAATAAAAAGCAGTTATAAAAATTATTTTAAACCAATTACAGCCATCATTCGGCCAGTACTCCCTTTTTCTTTGCGATGCGAGAAAAACATATCGTTGTTGGTTACGGTGCAATAGTCGGTAATTTCAATGTTTGCAGAAGGTATTCCAAAGCCAATTAATTGTTGTTTGTTTGCCGCCTTTAGATCAACAAAATACTTTTGTTTTTGTCGGTCGAAACGCACAAACGGCTCTTCAAACTGAGCAGCAACCTCTTGTCCAACCTCAAATTGGTTGTAACCAATGCAAGCACCAATAAAGGCTTTACAGTTTTTTCCTTCTGTTCCAAATTCCACATTCATTTGTTGGAGCGTGTTTTTTACAATGTTACCAACAGTTCCGCGCCAGCCAGCATGTATGGCAGCTACAGCATTTGTTTTTTCATCATGAATTAAAATGGGTGTGCAATCGGCAACCGAAACCACCAAGAATACACCTTTTTGATTGCTAATTTGTGCATCATATCCTTCGCTTGTTCCAGCCGCAGTTGTATACAAAATAGCATTTCCATGTATTTGTTTGCTGGTGGATAGTTGCGATAAGTCGATTCCTAAAGAATTAAAAAAAAGCTCCCTGTTTTTCAATACATTCTCTTGGGTGTCGTTTACCGCCATTCCTAAATTCAAGGAGTTAAAAGGGTTTGGACTAATACCACCATTTCGGGTGCTTTGTGCGGCAATTACTATTTGTGAATTAAAAATGGAAGGAATCAAATGCATGGTGCAAAGGTAATTGCTTTTTGTGTGAATACTTCATTAAAAGGTTTGACAGACACACAAACTTTTTTTGTTTCTTTGCACAAAAATAATGGATATGAATATTTTAATTCTAGGTTCGGGTGGAAGAGAACATGCATACGCATGGAAATTGGCACAAAGCAAACGTTTGTCGAAACTATACATAGCTCCTGGTAATGCAGGGACAGCAAGTGTTGGAACGAATGTAAACATTTCAGCAACCGATTTTGATGCTGTTAAAAAGTTTGTGGTTGAGAACCAAATTAACATGGTGGTGGTAGGTCCGGAAGACCCTTTGGTAAAAGGTGTTCACGATTATTTTTTAGCAGATGATATGTTGAAAAACATACCTGTGATTGGTCCGCAGAAAGATGGAGCGCAGTTGGAAGGAAGTAAAGATTTTTCGAAACAGTTTATGTTTCGCCACAACATTCCAACAGCTCGTTACGAAACATTTACAAAAGAAACATTGGCTGAAGGATTAAAATTTTTGGAAACATTAGAACCTCCTTATGTGTTGAAAGCGGATGGATTAGCCGCAGGGAAAGGTGTTGTGATTCCAAATACGTTGGAAGAAGCCAAAGCAGAATTATCGGAAATGTTAGCCAATGCAAAATTTGGCAATGCGTCTGCAAAGGTGGTTATTGAAGAATTTTTGAAAGGAATAGAGTTGTCTGTTTTTGTTTTAACAGATGGAAACTCTTATAAAATATTACCCGCAGCAAAGGATTACAAACGAATTGGTGTTGGTGATGTTGGCTTGAATACAGGTGGTATGGGTGCTATTTCGCCTGTTCCGTTTGCAAATGAGGAGTTCATCAAAAAAGTAGAAGAGCGTGTAATTATCCCAACAATAAACGGTTTAAAGAAAGAGGGCATTGTTTACAAAGGATTTATATTCATTGGATTAATGAACTGCAATGGCGATCCACAAGTGATTGAATACAATGTGCGCATGGGTGATCCAGAAACAGAAGTGGTGTTGCCTCGCATAAAATCCGATTTGTTGGATTTGTTTGAAGGGGTAGGAAACGGAAACCTTCACGAAAAATCATTTGAAGTAGATACACGTTTTGCTACTACTGTAATGCTGGTTGCTGGCGGTTATCCCGAAGAGTATAGAAAAGGAGATGTGATGACTGGCTTTGAAAATGTAAAAGATAGCATTGCCTTTCATGCAGGAACAAAACAAGAAGGCGATAAAGTGGTAACGAATGGTGGCCGCGTAATTGCAATAACATCCTTTGGGGATACGATGAAAGAAGCATTGCAAAAGTCCTTTGCAAATGCTGAACAAATCAAGTATGAAGGAAAGTATTACCGCAGCGATATTGGTAAAGACTTAGAAGTATACTTTAGCTAATAAAAAAACCCCATCCGATTGGATGGGGTTTTCTATAAAATTTTAAAATAAAATCACATTATTTTATTGTACCATTCTCTTTAGCTTCTTTGTTGAATTTGCCTTGCATACGCAACCAAACACCAACTAATGCACCAATTAATAACCAAAAAAAGATATTTGGACCATTGCCTAATGCTTCAATGATTCCGAATGACCACTGGCAAAAATCGCCTATTCCGTTAAAAACATCTGTCATATTCATAGCTAAAAAGTTTTTTATTATGTGCCCAAAAGTACATAAAAAAATTAAAAAGCATAATTTTTTAAGCTATTTTTAAGCACTCAAATATGTTTATTCGCTTTTTTAAATCAAATAATGTGCTCGCTTTAGTGGTTTTACCCCTAATTGCATTGATTATTTGGCTATTCGGCATCCTACATCCACAGGTTCTTTCCCTTAAACATGCGATGCCCCTGTTCGAGTTTTTTGGCCGTGGATTAAATACGTATCCTTGGTTAAGCGTTTTGATTGCTTATTTGTTAATTCTTGGGCAGGCCTTTTTGCTGAATTATACTATTAACGAAAACGAGGTTTTAAAAAAACAAAGCTATTTACCGGCTCTTTTTTATGTGGTTTTTATGAGTAACAATAGCGCCATGCTTATGTTGCATCCTCAATTGTTTGCTAATTTATTTGTATTGTTTGCTGTAAATAAGCTATTGAGTTCCTACCGTAAAGATGTCGCTTTTTCACAAGCGTTTGATGCCGGTTTGTTGTTGGCCATTGCCTCTTTGTTTTACATTCCTTATGCGGTCTTTTTTCCACTGCTTGGTGTTGGTTTTATATTGCTACGCCCATTTAACTGGCGCGAATGGTTCATCTCGTTTTTAGGAGTTTTGACACCCTACTTTTTTGTAATTGTTTATTATTATTGGAACGATATACTTGATTATCTGTGGTATGATAAAATGATTTATCCAATTGTGCGAGAGCAATCGAGTGTTGCCATTGCCGATAGTTTTTATTTTATGATCGGAATGGGTTGGATTATTATTTTTCTTTCGGTTTTTAAGGCATTTACAAGTCTTGGAGGCGGCTCGCAAAAAGGGAAGAAGGGGATGGTTTTGTTTATATGGATATTCTTGATTTCGGCTTTAACAGTGCTGTTGGCGCCCGAACTTTCAACCAAATATTTTTCGGCATTTGCAATACCAGCAGCAGTTTTTTGTGCGAATTATTTTGCTGAAATGAAAAAAGTGTGGATTGCAGAAATCGTATTTTTTCTATTGTTAAGCGCACTTTTTGTGAATTTGTTCGCACACTATTTTTAAACAAATGCTCAACAATCAATTAAGCGGCACAATTTATTTTTAACTTTACAGCATTAAATTTTTCAAAACATCATCATGAGCAAATTTGGAGTAGTAATTTTCCCGGGATCGAATTGCGATCAAGATATGATTTACGTTTTACGTGATATCATGAAACAAGAAGTGGTAGAGCTTTGGCACAAAGACACAGATTTAAAAGGCTGTGATTTTATTGTACTTCCAGGTGGTTTCTCGTATGGCGATTATTTACGCTCAGGTGCAATTGCTCGTTTTTCTCCAATCATGGAAAAAGTAATTGAGTTTGCAAACAATGGTGGATATGTAATGGGTGTTTGTAATGGCTTTCAAATTTTATGCGAAGCAGGCTTGGTACCGGGTGCATTGTTGCACAACAACGAACGTAAGTTTATTTGTAAAAACGTTTATATAAAAGCACAAACGAACGACACACTGGTTACTTCGGCTGTTCCTGCTACAAAAGCACTAAAAATTCCGATTGCACATGGTGAGGGAAAATATTTTGCAGATGCAGAAACATTAAAACAAATGAATGCAAACGGTCAGATTTTGTTCCGTTACTGCGATGAGAATGGAAACATTTCGGATGAATCAAATCCGAATGGTGCGATAGAAAATATTGCAGGTGTTTGTAATGCCGGTAAAAATGTGTTTGGAATGATGCCTCATCCAGAGCGTGCTGCAGACACAACTTTATCAAATTCGGACGGAAAATTGATATTTGAGTCGATTTTAAGCCTCGTAAACAGCTAAAAAACGATAAAAACAGCAAAAAAGCGCCAAAAAAACCATTTTTTTGGCGCTTTTTTGATTAAAAACACTCCTTTTTCGCCAGAAAAACCTTTCAACAATTTCCGATTTTCTGTTAATATTTTGACCTTGGCTTTCCTGATTTTATGACTTAACTTTACTTTGGTTATTAAATATAAATTAAATCAAATTAAAAATTTTTGCCATGAGTTTTATAAACGAAGTAAACCCATCAGTAACCGTTAAGAAAAAAAACCTTCTTAGTTTGGTTGAATACTGTATCGAAAACAAAATTGATCATACCGTTAAATCAAAATCTGAAAACACAGACGATTTTGATGTTGAGTTTTTAATCACAAACACAAAGAAAGCAATTGCTTTGGGTATGTGTTTAAAAGAACTTAAAATGGAATTGAACGGACTTAGCGTAACGCCTATTTCTGCAATAAAAGCAAACAAAAAAGTGTTATCAGCTAAAGAAACCGGATTAACAATGCCTAGCGGTGATAATGTAATTGGAGAGCCAACAATGGCTTTTGAAGATGCATTACAATTTGATTTGGGAACTTCGAATTAATTGGAGCTTGCTAAAGAATTTTTATTTGGACGCCTCGAGAAATCGGGGCGTTTTTATTTTTCATAAAAGTGCATTTCTTGTATGTATTCCCAAACCGATTCAGGAACAAAATAGCGCACATCTTTTTTATCTTTTATTGCTTGACGAATGAATGTTGAAGAGATTTCGATGACGGGAGCATCCACCAATTTTACTTTTGGATGATTTTTAAAATCTCCAGGTTCTGCATCTGGACGAGGATATACGTATAATTCAACTTGTTTAAGAATCTCTTCGTAATTTTTCCATTTATGAAAATTCTGAAGATTATCGGCACCCATGATTAAAGCAAATTCATGTTGAGGATACTTTTCCTTTAAATAAGTTAGTGTATGAATGGTGTAGGACGGTTGTGGTAATTTAAATTCAATATCGCTTGCTTTCAGTTTGGTATTGTCGCCAATTGCACAATTTACAAGTTGAAGTCGGTGTTTTTCGTCCAACAACGAAGCCTTTTGTTTAAGAGGATTATGAGGGGAAACAACAAACCAAACATTCTCCAAATCGGTAAATTCAAGCATATAATTTGCTAATGCCATGTGTCCAATGTGGATAGGATTGAATGATCCAAAAAACAAACCTATTTTCATTCTTGATCCTCCTGTTCCTTTTTTTCTTTTACCCACATAAATATGTTGGGGTTGTTTTCGTATTGTGTGATGTCTTTGCTAAATGTAATCACAAAAAAATCAATCAAAGGCAAAAGGCCAAAACAACCGCCAAAAGTAGCAACGTACACCACAGGTACCCAAGGTTTGGTTCCCAACATTACGCGATGTGCGCCCATAAATCCAAAAGGAAAAGGGAATGCAAAGAGTGCCGAAACCCATTTTTTTTGTTTTAGCGTGTCTTTGGTAATGAAAATTTGTTCCGAGAAAGCCGGATTGTGAACATCAGTGGTATTCAGTTGTATCCAAACAGTATCGTTTGGAACGGTTGAAAGGCTTGTTGTACTGGCTTTTCCGAAAAAAGAAAAGCCCATCAGCATCAACAAAAAGAATGAACCGATGGGCTTTTTCATAAAAAAGGGTTAAAAATTATTTTGCAGCAGCAAAGTTTGCAGCAACTTGATTCCAGTTGATTACATTCCAAAATGCAGTAACATAATCAGGACGTCTGTTTTGGTAATGCAAGTAATAAGCATGCTCCCAAACATCAATTCCTAGAATAGGTGTTCCTTTTACATCAGCCACATCCATTAATGGATTGTCTTGATTAGGCGTAGAGCTTACCGCTAATTTGCCATCTTTTATTAATAACCAAGCCCAACCAGAGCCGAAACGAGTTGCAGCAGCAGCAGCAAACTGTGTTTTAAATTCAGCAAAAGATCCAAAAGCCGCATTGATTGCCGCAGCTAAATCACCTGTTGGTTCGCCACCTGCATTTGGTGCCATAATGGTCCAAAACATAGAGTGGTTATAGTGTCCGCCACCATTGTTACGAACAGCTAATGGGTATTTTGATATATTTTTACAAATATCTTCGATGCTCAATTTCTCCGCATCCGTACCAGCAATTGCATTATTTAAGTTTGTAACGTATGCTTGGTGATGTTTTGTGTGGTGGATTTCCATTGTGCGAGCGTCAACATGAGGTTCTAATGCCTCGTACGCATAAGCTAATTTAGGTAATTCAAATGCCATATTATAAAGGTTTTTAAAGGATTTAGTTAATTTATTTTCCTCAAAGTTAGGATTTAAAATCGTTGTTTTTGCAAAATCAGATAATAAAAAAGTTCTATACTTTTGATAATCAATTTGCTCAATAAAAAAAAAGTATTACTTTTGCACGCTAGATACTAGTATTAACCAAAAAACAACAAAACAACAAAATGAAAAAATTATTTACAGTATTGTTCGTTGCTGGCGCAATGAGCATCGTAGCTTGCGGACCAAGCGCTGAAGAAAAAGCAAAAATGGAAGCTGATGCACAAAAATTAGCTGATTCATTATTAAATGCTGCTAGCCAAAGTATCACTGAGGCTGTTGATTCAGCTGCAACTGCAGTTGTTGATTCAGCTGCAACTGCTGCTCCAGCTACAGAAGAAGCACACCACTAGTCTTCAACTGTTATCAAATAAAAAACACCATACAAATTTGTATGGTGTTTTTTTATGCGCTTAATTTATTTTTTAATCAGCAAAAACAAGTTTATGCGTTAACACCTTTTTTGCTGTTGTTACTTTTAAAACATAATTCCCAGCCGACAACGTTCCTCGTTCAATTTCGAATTGGTTTTTTCCTTTTGCAAGTTTGCTGTCTGAAACTAGTTGTACGAAAGCTCCTTTAGCATCATACATTGAAATGTTTACTTGTTCACTTTCTTCTAAATCAAAAATAATTGTTGCTGATTTTTGAATTGGATTTGGGAAAACAGTAAGCGTTGTTTCGTTTTCAATTTCGGTAATAGAAGTTGGTGAACCAAAATAATGATAGGTTGTATTGTTCAATGTTCCCGAATTTGTATTGCCCAACGTATCGGTTAGTGTATTGTAGAAAATTTCTGCAGGATTACTCAAGCCTGTTACAACAGTTGTTGGAGAAGTGAATGTGTTTGTAAAGCGTGTAATCTTATTACCAGTCCATGAGGAGATGTAATAATTACCTGCGCCATCCATTGTAATTCCATCGCAATTACCTAATGTAGAAGTAATGATAGTTGTAACAGCACCAGTAGTTACATCAACAGCTTTGATGGGTGCCGAAGCTCCCCAACCCACAAACACACAGCGGTTGTTCGCGGCATCGTATATGATTCCATTTGGCGAAGAGGTTCCACCTGTAGCATTAACAAAAACACTAAATGCACGTGTAGCAATGTTTACTCGGTATATTTTTTTTGCACTAAAGTCGGTTGAGTATAAATAGGTATTATCGTGCGTTAAACCATTTAAAAAAGTTGCCCCCATTGCAATGGTTGCGATAGCAGCGCCAGTGTTAAGGTTAAAAAGTTTAATGCTACCACCAGCATTTACATAAAGTGTATCGTTAACAATTTCAATTCCATGTGGACCACCAGAGCATGGTGCGAAAACAGTAACAGCACCAGTGGCACTGTTTCGAGCAAGAATATTATTTCCAGAGTTGTTTGCAATTAACCAACGGTTGTTTGCATAATCAAATTCGATACTTTCCGGACTATTGTAAGATTGAGCAAAAGAAGCAAGCATAGACATGCTCAAAAGCGTTGAGAATAAAAGTTTTTTCATTTCGTATTAGCTATTATTAATTTTTTCTAAATCCATTTCGCACACAGCACATTTTCCTGGTTTATCAAACACTTCTTCGGTGCATTTCATTGGACATTGGTATTGGTCGGCTACCTTTTGCTCCTTGTTTTCTGTTTTGCTTCCAGAACAACTAGAGGTAATTAAAACAAGGCTTAGAAGAGAAAAGGATGTAATAAAAAGCGCTTTTTTCATAAATTGTTTATAAATATTTGTTCTATAAAGAAAAGAAAAAAAAACGAGAATAAAAAAATATAAAAGGAATATCTATATTTGCTATTCATACAATTTAAACATAGCAGGGGTGCAAATGAAAAAATTTCTATTCGTAACATTATTAATTCTTGGGGTATCAACTGCTTCAACTGCTCAATCGGGGAAGGAAAAAGAAGGTGGTCTTTTTAGCAGAATGTTCAAAAAGGAACAAAAGCCGCACAAACAAATGCAGCATTTTGATAAACCAAAGAAAGATAAAAACATTAAACACAACGGAACTTCTTATAACAGAAGAAAAAAGAAAAACAGTAGCTATAATGTTGATGGCGATGGTTTTGGAACTGCCGGACAAGGCAAAAAGAAAAGAAGAAAAAAATAATACGATTATTTCGATATAAAAAAAGGCTCAATTTAATTGAGCCTTTTTTTTATCGTACCACAGTAATATGACCAATGTATTGATGGTCGTTGAAATACAAATCCTTTGTGATAATTTTGTAGACATACACATCCTGTTGTACCACCTCCCCAACGCCATTCACTCGTCCATTCCAACCAACAGTCATATCTTCTGATTTAAAAATTTGATTTCCCCAACGATCAAAAATGAACATTTTGTATTCTAACACTCCAAAAAGTTTTGGTGCAAACACATCGTTTAGCCCATTGCTATTAGGGGTAAAAGCGTTTGGTATAAATATGCTTGTTTCACCATTGATGCGAATTGGATGTTGAATCGTATCTCTACAACCAAATTGATTGATTGCAATTTGTGTAATCATATACGTTCCTGTATCAGGATAGGTATGATATGGGTTTTGTTGTATGCTCGTTTCATTGTCTCCTAAATCCCAATCCCACATTGTTGCTCCAATTGATTCATCATTAAACTGAATATTTGGCTCATAAATAGATGTTTCAGTCGGGCTTGATGAGAAAGCGGCAATTGGGCGAGGGAACACCACAATAGGGAAATTAAGTGTGTCGCTCATTTGACAACCATAAGAACTTGTTACGGTTAAAGAAACAAAATAGGTACCTGCTGAATCATAGGTGTGTGTCGGATTCTGACTGAACGTTAAATTGCCATCACCAAAATTCCATAACCAGTTTACAATTGTTCCGCCCGACACCGTTGAGTTGTCATTGAATGTTGTTGTAAAATCTTCACAGCCACTTGTTTGTTGAGGTGAAAAATTAAATACAGGAATAGGGAATGTGGTTACTTGTTGTGTTACCGAATCAATACAACCAAAACTTGTTGTAATTACTAATGTTACACTAAATGTATCGTTTTGTGTTTGTAAAATATGTATTGGGTTGGTAAGTGTTGAGTTGGTTCCATCGCCAAAATTCCAAAAAGAATTTGTGATTGTTCCATCAGCTGTGGTCGATAAATTTTCGAAAGATGTAGCACTTCCCCAACATACTATATTGTTGGTGAATGCTGCATTGGGTTGCGAATAAATGGTAACAGGACGAGTTGCTGTATCTGAACATCCAGCAAGAGTTGAAACAATTAGAGTCGTATTAAATACACCATTTAAATTGTATACATGACTTGGATTTTGTACCACATCCGTTCCGCCATCACCAAAATTCCAGTTCCAAGTATCAATTGTTCCTGTTGATGCATCGGTAAAATTACTTGCTTGATTTTGACACGTACTTGCTGTTGTAAAGTTTGCAACAGGCAATGGATTTACGACAACTGTATCAAATGCGGTACTTGCACAGCCTCCATCGGATACAACTACATGCGTAATCACGAACGTTCCTGCATTTGGATAAATATGTGAGGTATTGAGTGTTGTAACTAAAGCTGAGCCATCGCCAAAATCCCAAGTTTGCGATAAAATGGTTCCAACAGTTACTACACTATTATCGTTGATGGTTAAAAGATTGTCCTCGCAAATAGCGTTTGCAGCTGTAATTCCTGCTTGTACATCACTTCTTACTACAATTATTTGGAATGCTTGGTCGGTACAGCCAGCACCACTAGATACTGTTAATGATGTTAAGTACGAACCCGCGGTTGCGTAAGTATGTGTTGTAATTGGTCCTGTTGTGCTATTGTTGCCATCCCCAAAATTCCAAGTCCATTGTGATGGTGCACCTGTTGAATTATCCGTAAAGGTTGTTGGTGTTCCAACACATACGGTATCAACCGAATAAATGGCATCAGGAAAAACATTGACTGTAACAGGTATAACAACCGTGCTATCACAACCATTGATATTGGTTACGGTTAGTGAAACATTGTACGTTCCTGCAGCAGCATAAATGTAATTTGGATTTTGAGAAAACGAACTGTTTCCATCATCAAAATCGTAATACCAATTGTTTATTGCAACAGCATCGGATGACAAATCGGTGAAGGATGTTACTGTTCCTTGGCAGCTTGCATTGGCAGTAAACAAAGGTGTAGGAACGGTGTTTACTATAACTGGTTTAGTTATCGTGTCATTACAACCAGCAATGTTGCTTACAATTAATGTAACATTATATGTTCCTCCTAATGCATAAATGTGCGAAGGGTTTTGCGTATTGTCGATCGGTGCACCATCTCCAAAATCCCATGACCAAGCAACGGGAGTTGAAACGGTTGTGAGGTCGGTAAAGTTTACCGCTTGTCGTGCACAAGCAACACTGTAATTAAAATCAGCTACAGGTTGTGGTAATACCGTTACCGTTTGTGATGAAGTATTCGTACAACCAAAAATATTTGTTACTAGCAATGAAACACTATAGTTTCCGGGGTTAGTGTAAATGTAAGAAGGTGATTGTGTAGTATTGATTAGTGAAGCATCACCAAAATTCCAATCCCAACTAATTGCAGCGGTTGAGTTGTCGGTAAATACGGTTGCATAGGTATGACAAGCAGTGCTTGCCGTGAAGTTAGAAATAGGATTTGGGTTAACAATGATGTTGTAATTGATTGTATCGGTACAACCAAAAATATTTGTTACAATAAGTGTTACTGTGTAAGTACCATCTAAGACATAGGTATGCGTTGGCGAATTAACAGCACTGGTATTTCCGTCACCAAAATCCCATGACCATGAAACAGCAGCTGTTGATTGATCAGTAAATGTTGTTGCTGTATTATTGCAAACGGTATCAAAAACAAATTGTGCAACTGGCAGCGGATTTACAGTTGTGTTGATTGAAATCGAATCGCGACAGCCAAAGCCGTTTTCGGTTACAAGCGTTACGAGATACGTTCCATCTAATGCGTAGGTGTGTGATGGATTTTGTGAATTATCGAAAACACTTCCATCACCAAAATTCCAAGTCCATTGTGTTGGTGCATTTGTTGTTGCATCAGTAAATGTGGTTGCAACATTTAAGCATGGAGTTGTTGATGTAAAATTTGGAACAGTAAGCGGGAATGCAATAACAGGAATTGTAATTGAATTGGTACAACCTGTTGCAGCATAACCAACTGTTAAAACAACATTGTATGTTCCCGCTGTGGCATAAACATGATTCGTTGTAGGGTTGTTACTGTTATCCGAAAAACCATCACCAAAATTCCAAACAAACGTATCTGGTGTTCCTAATGATGTGCTTGAAAAAAACATGCTGTCATTTGTACAAACATCGGAAGAGCTAAAGTTTGCTGTAGGAATAGGATTTACAGTAATGCTATTCGTTATGGTGTCGGAACAACCACTACCACCAAAAGAGATAAGTGTAACCGTAAATGTTCCAGCAGCAGCATACGTATGAGTTGCATTTTGGATAGCGCTTGTCGGACTTGCATCTCCAAAATCCCATGTCCATGCAATTGGCGTTCCGCTTGTTAAATCCGTGAAGTTTGTTACTTGTCCTAAACAGGCAGTATTGTTTGTAAATGCAGCAACAGGCACCGCATTCACAATTACATTTTGAGTAATTGAATGTGTACAACCAAAACTATTTGTTACGGTTAATGTTACTGCAAAAGTTCCATTTGATGAATACACATGGCTAGGACTTGGGATTGTTTCCAAAGGTGAACCATCACCAAAATTCCAGCTCCAGGATACGATACTTCCTAGTGATGTATTTGTAAATTGAGTTGTAAATCCTAGGCACTCTGTTGTATTTGTAAATGCAGCAACAGGAACGCTATCAACCACAACCAATTGTTGAGTAGTATCAACACAACCAAAAGCAGATGTTGCAATAAGCTGAACAGTATAATTGTTTGGTGTTGGATACGTGTGTGATGGAGTTGTTAAGCTGCTTGTTGATGCATCTCCAAAACTCCAAGAATAGCTAGTTGCGCCTGTGCTGTTGTTTGAAAAAAGAATAGCGGTGTTTGCACAAACGGTATCGTTGTTGGGTGTAAATAAAGCAACAGGATTTGCATGAACAGTAACTGTATGTGAAACACTATCGCTACAGCCGTTTGCTGCAGCTATTAACAATTCAATGGTATAGGTACTATCTACTCCTGTTGTTGTATACGTTTGTGATGGCGGGTTTTGAAGGGTAGACGTTGTTCCATTATCAAAATTCCACAAATACGTATCTCCAGCTGTTATTCCACTGGTGTTTGTAAACACACTTGTTACTGGGGAGCAACCAACATTCGGAGCAATTGTAAAAGCAGGTGTTGGCAATGGTGCGATATTGATAAAGGTTGTGTCATTTGTAGTACATCCCGCCACGGTTACCACAATAAATACCATATTGTTTCCTGCAGCGTTAAATGTAATTGCAGGAGGTGAGTATGCAGCAGATGTAGCAGGTGTTGCTCCTGCGAAGCTCCATGTATAGGTTCCACCTAATGTAGAGTTGTTGTTAAAATTAACCACCAATCCTTGACAACCGGCATTTACATCAGGAACAATATCAGCCACAGGATAAGGATTAACGGTAACATTTACAGCAACACGCGGACCAATACATCCTGCTATTGTTGTTTGTACAAAATAGGTTGTGTTAGTTGAAAGCACAGGTGTTGTAAATGTATTGCCTGTATTTAAAAGTGCTCCACCGCTTAACGAATCGTACCACGTATACGTTCCGCCAGGGGCAGTAGCAGTTAGTGTTGTTGTACCTCCTGCACAAATAATTCCAGGAGCAACTGTTGGAGCAACTGGTGTAGGATTTACAGTAACCGTTACTGCGGTGCGTGGACTAGTACATCCAGCAGTTGTTGTTTGTACATAATAAGTTGTTGTAGTAAGCAATGGTGGTGTGGTGTAGCTTGCGCCTGTTTGTAATAATGTTCCACCGCTGGCTGCATTGTACCATTCATAAGTTCCTCCAGGCGCAGTTGCTGTGAGTGTTGCGGAGTCGCCAGCACAAATAGTTGTTCCAATAGCGGTTGGCGCAACTGGAGTTGGATTTACAATTACGGTTACAAGCGTGCGTGGACTAACACATCCTAACACAGTTGTTTGAACATAATAGTCGGTAGTGTCTGTTAATACGGGCGTAGTGTAACTAGCCCCTGTTTGTAAAAGTGTTCCACCTGTTGGAGCATTAAACCATTGATAAGTTCCACCAGGAGCGGTAGCTGTTAATGTTGTGCTTGTTCCAGAGCAAATACTTGCTCCAGGTGCTGTTGGTGCAACGGGTATTGGGTTTACATGAACAAATGCGGTTGCGGTATCTGTTCCACAATACCCCGTAACCGTTAATAAAACGGTAAAATTGCCAGCAGTTGGGTACGTTTGTGCAGGTGGTGTTGCAGAGGTGGAGGTGTTTCCATTTCCGAAGTTCCACAAATAGGTCAACTGATCACCCAAAGAAGATTGTGTAAAGGTAACAGATGAGCCTTCGCAAATGGTACTAGTAACGGGGGCAACAATGGCAACAACTAATGGATGAACAACAATGGTTACTATGGTGTCATCGGTTCCACAATGGTTCGAAACGATTAAACGAATAGTATGATTAACAGGTGCATTTCCTGCAGGTGCAGTAAACACTTGGTTGGGAATGGTTACTGTTGTATAGGTTAGCACTCCATCGATATACCACTGATAAGAAAGGTTTCCGCCAGTTGAAGTATTTGTTGTTACAACTGTTAGAGGCGTACAACCTTCAAGTGGAACAGCTGTCATTAAAGCGGTTGGAATAGTATCTACAACAATCGTTTGGAAAGCAGTGTCGGTTCCACAAGCATTTCCAGAAACCATCATTATGGTCCATGTTCCTTGTGTATACACTTGAGGAGGTGGAAAACGAACACCATTAAGTGTATTTCCATTTCCAAAATCCCAGTAATAATTATTGGTTGGTGAAGCTCCTGTTGTGGTATTTCCAAACGTTACAGTTTGTGGTGAACAGCCCAAGGTGGGCGTAGCCGTAAAAGCAGGTATTGGTGCTCCAACAACTGTAATGGGCCCCACTGTTGAGGTAGAAGAATTACAACTATTGGATGCAACAACAGAGATGGTATAAGAACCACCAACAGTATAGGTGTGTGGAGGAGCAACACTGCTTGTTGTTGTAACAGGAGGTGTTCCATCTCCAAAATTCCAAACGTATTGATCTGCATTTTGTGATGCATTTACCGGAGAAACAACATGAGGAACACAACCAGAGAACTGTATCAGCGGAACAATAAAGGAAGCAGAAACGAATTTGTCGAAAACAACAGTAAGTGTAGTTGTTGTGGTACATCCATTCGCACCTGTTGCAACCATTGTTACGGTATAAGTTCCGTAGTTGGTATAGGTATGGACAAAACTAGCGTTGGAGGCAGTATTAAACACAGGACTACCATCTCCAAAATTCCAGCTATAAGAAACCGCTCCAGTGGTAGTATTAAAAAAGGTGACTGCATCACTCGAGCTGGTATCAACTGGACTTAAACAATATTGTGTATCGCCATCTCCATCGTCACCAGCAATAGCGGCAACAGGACGAGGCAGAACGGTAACGGTGCTATTGAATGTGCTTGTACAACCAAGGCCATTGCTGATGGTTAAACTTACATTGTATGTTCCTCCCGCAGCGTATACGTGTGTTGGACTAGGTGTTGTGGCGGTTCCAGCATCGCCAAAATTCCAAGCATATGTGGTGAATGCACCTGTTCCTGTTGAGGTGTTGGTAAAGGAAACAGTTGTGCCCGCACACTGGTTATTGGGTGTAAATGTAAATCCTGCGTGTGGAGTAGGGCGAATGATTACCTGAACAATGGCTGTATCACGACAAGGAACAGAAGGATCAAAAGCAACTAACATGTAGTTATAGGTTCCAACTGCCGAGATGGTAGAGTTATTTGGAGCGGACAATCCACTGGTATTATCGAAAAAGGCACCGTTTAAAAACCAAGAATAATTAACGCTGGCTGCATCAACACCCGTACTTGTGTTTACAAAACTAATGGATGTGGCACCCGGCCCGCAGATTAACGTTTGTGAAGGAGTAAATGACGCGTTTATATTTCCGCAATTGGCAAAGGAAAAGGAATAGATAAGCGCGAACACAAGCGTTGCAATGCAACGTAAAGCATATTTTGAAATAGTATTTTGTTTGGTTCGCATTCTAATCTATTAATCAGATGCTATTACCAGCAAATAAGTTGCAAGTGGAATAGCTATCAAAAATAAGAAAAAAAGCGAAATAAAAAAGGCTGATTGTTTTCATATCAGCCTTTTTGAATTTTACTGAATTGCGAATTCCGTATTAATGGAATAACTGAGCTTGATTGTTTTGTCGCCAATCATATTTTCTGCATTGCCCGATTCATCCAAAAAACGTGTATTTGAAAAAGATTGTGATATGTTGTTCGACAAACCATTTCTGTAACGATTATCATAAATTCCATCATCAACTTCTACAAACCCAGTTGTTTCGGTAATAGTAATTGCTTTGCCTACTTTTTCTCCAATTGCTTCTAAAAGATAAGTCGCTTTGTCTTTTGCAGCTTTAACCGCATTGATTTTAATTTGTTTTTTATACTCATCCATTTTGCTGTGAGAGTATTTGGTGATGCTCGCTCTTGTGATTCCCAATGAATCCATTACTGCATATACCATATACACCTGCTGTGCATTTTTAAATTTAATGTCATAACTTTTTGAAATCACTTCATCTTTATTCTTACGTTTCATATTAAGAACATATGCGCTCATATTGTCCATTTTTATGTCTTTTTTATCGGTAAGCGTAACCTTTTCAACATAGTTGACTAAATTTTTCTCTAGCTCTTCAATGGTGTATTTCTTTTTGTCTTTGTTAGTATATTCTCTAAGGGTTAACGACAAATAAATTTCATCTGGAACAATTTCCATTTCAGCTGTTCCAACAACATTAATGGATTTTTCTTTTGGTGTTTGTGCAAAGCTAGTTGTAACAAAAAGCAATGTTGCAGATAAAAATAGGATTGTTTTTTTCATATGATTTGTTTTATAGTTAATTCGTTAATACCATTTTGTAACGTCATGTTGTGCCTCTAAATTGTTTTCAATTGCATCTGGAAGGGTAGGAAAAAAGTTAATTCCTGTTAATTTTTCGACTGAATCAATGCTAACCGCAAATTCAAAAAGTTCTTTTTTGGAGCCTTCGTTGGGCAAAATAAAAGCGATGGCTTTGTAATAGGGCTTTTTTACATCCAAAAGAACTTTGTAGTAAAAGTTCGGAATACTTACTTTGTTTTCTCCAATGGTTTCAGGGCGAACATTCGTTAATACACCCGCAGTTACAATGTAAATTTCTTCATTTTTTTTAGCCCATTCACGTACTTCGCCTTCAAGTTTTTTCCAAATGCCACGATTGAATTTTGGTTCTTGCGGACTCATGTTGCTCATGTAAAAAGATTCACTCATAGTAACTTCACTCCAAGCCATATCACCAGCAGGACAAAGATGTCCTCGATCAAAATTGGTTTTTTTATAATCATCAGGGATTGCCGATTTTGTTTTTACGAGTGGGTCTTCCCTAAAATTATCGGTACGTTCTTCCTCATTGCTATTGCACATATCGGCCGTTAACCGATATGCTACCCAAAGGGCTTGCTCGTGTTCTTCGGAATAACAAAGGGTAAATGCTGTGTGCTTAATTAGTTGATCTTTTTTTGATGATTTAGGATAAAAGCTTGTTGCAAAATTTTTAGGAATAGGTTTTTCTTTTGGTTTTTCAATTGCATTTGGTGCCTGTATTCCCACAAGCATATAACAAAAAATAGAAATTAGCAGCGTTCTTAAAAACATAGTATCTTTATGAGAAGTAAATATAAAACAAAATGAAGACACTTTTCCTTGTTCGTCATGCAAAATCGGAATGGGCTAATGAAAACCTTGCAGATATTGACCGTCCATTGAATGCTCGCGGTTATAAAGATGCTCATTTTATGAGCGAACAAATGAAAAAGAACAAGTTAATACCGGACTTAATGATTGCTAGTCCGGCAATACGCGCAACAAGTACTGCACTTATTTTTGCTCGAAATTTGAATTATGATTGTGCTGCAATACGGTTAAAAAAGATGCTGTATGAAACAACTGAAAAAGAGTATTTAAAAATTATTTCGGAAGCAGAGAATTCTAAAAATTCGTTGATGCTATTTGCACACAATCCCACACTAACCATGTTATCGAATCGTTTAACAAAACCATTTACGGAGAATATTCCAACGTGTGGTATTGTGGGAATTAGATTTAAAATAAATGAATGGAAAGAAATAATAAACGCTTCTGGAGAATTGTTTGTATATGATTTTCCTAAAAAAGGCGTTTAACTATATTTTTCAATCGCTTCTCCAATCAACTTTCCTTCAATCAAAAACCCATCGTGTCCATAAGGAGAATCAATTTCTATAAAATGTGAATTGGGAATATGTTGTGCCATGAATTTTTGTTCGGCTACAGGGCAGAGGTGATCGCTGCTGATTCCAATGATGATTGTTTTTGTTTTTATGCTTGCTAATGCTTCGGAAACACTTCCTCTATTTCTTCCAATATTGTGTGAATCCATTGCTTTGGTCAACAACCAATAGCTATAAGCGTTAAAACGTTTTACTAGTTTTTCGCCTTGATAATTGATGTAGGAACTTGCTTTGAAATTATCGAGCTTGTGCTCTTCATCTGTTTGGGTTTTTACAAAAGCATCGTATGTTCTATAGGTTAACATACCAATAGCACGAGCTGTTTTTAATCCAGTAGCACCTGCTGTTGTATGGTGTTCTTTCCATGTTAAATCGGTTTCGATTGCCAAGCGTTGCGATGTGTGAATAGCAATTCCCCAAGCAGATTCTTGCGGACTAGTTGCAACCAACACTTGTTTTTCGAAAATAGTTGGTTCCGCCAACACCCATTCCAAAACTTGATAGCCACCCATTGAACCACCAACAATGGTATTAATTTTTTCTATACCTAAATGTTTGCGAAGGATGATGTGTGCTTGTACCATATCGCGAATGGTAACATTCGGGAATGAACTAAAAAAAGGTTTTTGTGTTTCTGAATTGATGGTTAATGGTCCGCTAGAACCATAGCACGAACCAATTATGTTTGCACAAACAATAAAGTGTTTTGTGGGGTCATATGTTTTTCCTTCTCCAACAAGTGAATCCCACCAATCGGCTACATCACTATTCGCAGTGAGCGCGTGGCAAAACCAAACAACATTAGTTTTGTCGGCATTCAGTTTTCCATAGGTATGGTAAACAATATCTAGCGAAGGAAGGGATTGCCCGTTCTCTAGTTTTAATGCAAGACGATATGTAAAAAAGTGTTTGTTCATTTAAGCATTCTCAAATCTCCAATAATTGCTATCAGTAAAGATTATCGTCACAAAACTAAACAAAATTTCCTGCAATTGAGTACCTTTGAAATCTATAAAAATAAAAATATGCGCCTAGAACTAAAACGATTAGATGATGCTTTTCACTTTGAAGCAAAAAGTGAAACAGGAAACATTGCACACATGGATGCAGGTGAAAACATTGGTGGACACAACAAAGGTGTTCGTCCAATGCAAATGTTACTTATGGGATTAGGTGGTTGTAGCGCTATTGATATTGTATTGATTTTAAAAAAACAAAAACAAGTAATTGAAGATTTCGAAATTAGCATTGATGGTGAGCGTGAAGAAGGAAAGGAGCCATCGCTTTGGAAAACGGTTGTTGTGCATTTCAAATTAAAAGGTCAGATTGATAAAGAAAAAGCAGAGCGTGCTGTTCAATTATCGATGGAAAAATATTGCTCCGTTTCTAAAACATTAGAAATTGCAGGAGCAAACATCACCTATAAAGTTTCAGTAAACGAATAAGGAATTATGAAAAAATTTGAAACAAATGCAATTCGCACACAAGCGGATAGAACCGATAACAGAGAACATTCTGTTCCAATGTATTTAACATCGAGCTTTACATTTGATGATGCAGAACAAATGCGTGCCATGTTCGCTGATGAGTTGGAAGGAAATATTTATAGTCGTTTTACCAATCCCAATTCAACCGAACTGGTAGATAAAATGTGTTTGTTAGAAGGTGCCGAAGCGGGATATGCAACAGCATCGGGCATGTCGGCCATTTTTGCAAGCTTCATGGCTTTGCTAAAAAGTGGAGATCACATTTTAGCATCGAGTTCCATTTTTGGATCAACGCATACTGTACTTTCTAAAATATTACCGAAGTATGGTATTGAACATACGTATGCAGATGTGAACAAACCTGAAACATGGGAAAGCTTAATTCAGAAAAACACAAAAATGATTTTTGTGGAAACGCCTTCCAATCCTGGATTAGACATTATTGATTTAGATTGGTTAGGGAAATTAGCGAATAAACACAATGTCATTTTAAATGTTGACAATTGTTTTGCAACACCATTTATTCAGCGTCCAATCGAATTTGGAGCCCATTTAGTTACGCATTCAGCAACCAAATATATTGATGGTCAAGGGCGTGTGTTGGGTGGATTGGTTTTAGGTAAAAAAGAATTGATTAAAGAGATTTATACCTTCTGTCGCAGTACTGGACCATCTTTATCACCATTCAACGCATGGACACTTTCAAAAAGTTTAGAGACCTTAGCTTTGCGCATGGAGCGTCATTCTCAAAATGCACATAAATTAGCAATGCTTTTGGAAAATCATCCCGATGTAAAACAGGTGCGCTATCCTTTTTTATTATCACATCCTCAATTTGAAATTGCAAAAAAACAAATGAGTATGGGTGGCGGTATTGTTACATTTGAAATACAAGGTGGCATTGAACGCGGTAGAAGATTTTTAGATGCTTTGCAGATGTGTTCTTTAACAGCAAATTTGGGAGATACACGAACAATTGCAACACATCCTGCATCAACAACACATGCAAAGCTAAGTGAGGAGGAACGTTTGTCTGTAGGAATTACACCTGGATTAGTTCGTATTTCGGTTGGTCTCGAAAATATTATAGATATTATTGCGGATGTTGAACAAGCAATAACAAAATCGAAATAATTTAGAGTTTAATACCCATAAACAAAACATCGTCTATTTGATCGTTTCCTTCTTTCCATCGGTTAAAAAAGCGATCAATAATCATACTTTGTTTTTCAACTGGCAAAGACTTTATGTCTTCCAATAACTCTCTTATTGCCGCAATTTTCAGCTTTTTCCCTGTTTCACCACCAAACTGATCAGGATAGCCATCTGTGAAGAAATACAAGAGATCTCCTTGACCCAGCTGAATGTCAGTTGTTTCATATTCATTGTTTTCAGAGACCTCTTTCTTTAGTAGCTTTAATTCATTGTTCATCGAAACAAATACCGGTCGCTTTGTAGAGCAGATTCTTACGAAATAGGTTTCTATGTCAATTTCGCAAACAACCAAATCAATACTGTCATTTGTTTGGTCTGGATCGTCATCGAACTGATGCAAAAGAATTTTCGTTTCCAACTCAAGTGCTGCTAATGCGTGAGCGGGCGATGTAACTTCCGAACGAGAAGTAATGTCTTTTAACAATGTATTTCCAATCATACTCATAAATGCACCCGGCACACCGTGGCCAGTTGCATCGGCACACGCGATGATCAATTTATTTCCATACAATTCAAACCAATAAAAATCACCACTCACAATATCACGAGGTTGAAAGAAAATAAAGGATTCTGGAAAAACATCTTTTAGTTTATTGATACCAGGTAAGATAGCATCTTGTATGCGTTTGGCGTAACGAATACTATCTGTAATGTCTTTGTTTTTCTTTACAATCTCATCTTTTTGTTCTATTACTTCTCTTGTTTTTTCATTGATAGTTTTTTGTAATTGTGCTTGAAAAACCCTGTGATTGCGTTCTCGAATTTTGATAATGATAAAAATACCATAAGCAAAAATGATAATACATAATAGAATAAACCAAGTGCGTTTCCAAAATGGGGGGTTAATTGTAATGTTTACAGCGATTGGAATTTCTGATGAAACACCATCATTGTTGTAAGCTTTTACTAAAAAGGTATAATTGCCATCTGATATTTTTCCATACTGCGCAAAGTTGTTATCGCTTTTATCTGACCAGTCTTCATCAAAACCCTCAAGCTTATACTGATAACTGATGTTTGTATTTGCTTTGAAACTGATTCCAATAAAATCGAAACGAATTTTATAGTTATCGTAATCAAGCACGATGTTTTTTAAGCTGTCAACATCCTTGTCATTTAATTTGATGCTACTGATGTTTACAATTGGTGGAATAAGATTTTTTTTGTCTTTGTGCGGATCAAATTTTATAGCACCATGCGTTGTTCCAAACCATGCGTTGCCATATTGGTCTTTCGTTAATGCATTGTAGTTACAGTCGCCATCGATGCCATCATTTTTATCATAGCGACTAATTAATCTGTTGCCAGCTTTTACTTTACTTAATCCACCTCTGTGGCCAATCCAAATGTTGTTGGATGCATCATTGGTAACACTATAACAATAGTTTGATTTTAATCCATTTTCAGTAGTTAATCGCTCTATATCTCCTTTTTTATTTACTATAAAAACACCACTACCAAAAGTTGGTAACCAAAAACGTCCTTCATAATCTTCAAGAATTCCAGTAATGTTTATTAAGTCATTTCCGAAGTATATTTTTTTATTTTTTACGGCATCGTTTGTTTCAATGTAGCTTATAAAATTACTATGGGTAGCTATCCATAAGCGGTTGTTTTTATCCAAATAAAGTTGATTAATATTGTTGTGTGGTAATCCATTTTCAGTTGTATAGTGCGTGGTTATTTTTTTTCCATCGTCAATTTTAAATACTCCAGCTTTAGTTGCATAAAATGTTTTGTTTTCATAGCCTGTAATAAAAGAAATAGAATTACTTAAAGCGTCTTCATTTAAAAAAATTGAACTAAAACGGCCGGTAGGAATATCAAATTTGTAAGCGCCATTTTTTTCTGTTCCTAAATAAAGGGTATTGTTATCTTTTTTATAAATGCTGGTTATACGGTCGTCAACAAAACCGTTTTTTGAATTGTAAAAAAGCCATTTTTCTTTTGCATTCAAATCTATTTTAAGCAATCCGCTTTCGGTTCCAAACCATTTAACCTCATTGATAAATATAGAAGTAATGTTGTTGGTATAATTTGGGTTTGAATGAGAATAGAATGTGAACAAGTTGTCGGTTAGCATCACAGCGCCAGAGCCAAATGTGCCTACCCAAATATTGTCCTCGTGATCGGAATAAATAGTTTTTGTATAATTATTTCCCAATCCGTTTGCTTCATTAAAAACAGCAAACTCATTGTAGGACAAGGTGTTTTTAGAAAGGGTTAATTTAATAACGCCACTACCAAAAGTTGCTATCCAAAGATTGGAAACCTTATCTTCAAATATTGCTTGGATGTTCATAATTTCGCAACCTTCAGGCGGGGAGATTATTTTTGTTGTGTAACTGTGTGCTTTTTTTGCTGATGGGCTAATAAGCATCAATCCCAAATCTTGCGTACCAACCCAAAAACTGGTTGAGTTGTTTTTTTTAACAATGCAGTTAACTTTCGTGTTTTCTATTTCACTAAGTGCTGCAATAAATTTTGGCTTTCTATTATCGCCAATAAGTTCATATATAATTAACCCTTCGGCCGTACCAACGAGTAAATCATTGTTTTTGGAGAGTGCAATCGAGAAAACGTTATATTGGTCAAATTCGATTTTAAAAACTTCTACCTCAAACGATTTGTTGATTCTAAAAATTCCATCATTTTGTGTGGCACACCAAATAAATCCTTTGTCATCGCCTACGATTTGTGTAACCGGACTTTTAGCAAATCCGCTTGTATTAATGGATTTAAAGGTTTTTCCATCAAAAAAGGTCACACTACCTTGGTTGTGACCAATCCATAAATTTCTGTTTTTATCTTTATAGGTACTTGTAATGAAATTATCGCTTAATCCTTCTTTCGTATAAAACGTTTTAAAGGTAACACCATCAAATTTGCAAAAACCTTCTCCTGTTCCTATCCATAAATAACCATTTTTATCTTGTACGATTGAGTATACATACGGTTGTGTGATACCATTATCAACACTGTAATTTTTAAATTGATATGCTTGAGAAAAGCCCGAAAAGCTTGATAGCAGCAGTAGGATAAATGCAACTAGTTTTTTGAAAATGCTTTTCAAGGTTCTAAAAATTTAGATTAGTAAGTAGTTGTTTTTTTCTTTTTGTCAAACTGAATTTTATAGTTTTGACCAGGACTTCCTCCAATTGGAACAGTAAAGATAGGTAATGCATTTCCATACTGATTGAGGACATACAAAGATACATTGTTGTTTTTAACGAGTACTTTTTTGTTTTTGATAAACTGAACATCTAAGGTTGTTTTCTTTTCTTTCTCAACCACTTTGTGATTACTTGTTGCCCAAACATTGTCGCCTGATGATGTACTTAGTTCGCCTTTTTTTGCCATGGAAATTATATTGATATTTCCATCGCTATCAAAATCGAAATTTGAAACACTGATTGATATTACATTTTCTTCAATGAAAGGATAAATGTGTGCAACATTGCTTTGGTTGTCAGATAGTCGGAATGTGTATTCAAAAGTAAAGGCATTGCTCCCTTCAACAGGTTTATTTTCCACGGGTGAAGCACTTAAAAAATAGCGGTATAAATTGCCATCATCACCGCTAATTCCTTCAGAGATAATTTTAAAAATATAACCATTTTGTTCTGGTACCCACTCGCCTTCGCTTGGATTAAAGGGGCCAAATGTGTACCATTCTTCATCATAGATATCTTCACCCCCAAATGTTTTTGTATAAATCAAATTACCGCTTCTATAGTTTCCTACAGGATTATTGTTGCGCACATCTTTTGCAGTATAACATGTTTTGCCACCGTAAACCGTAAATTTTGTTTTGGTGTTGTAGTCGGTTTTTTTTTCATCGTTTGTTCCACTGGTTTCTGGGTCAAAC